>OODH01001671.1_pt1 | contig 12474 bp, 10 predicted proteins | sample 1671391 | NCBI WGS metagenome assembly OODH01 (sample SAMN06348152, study PRJEB24527) | human gut metagenome | biome: human gut; feature: ankylosing spondylitis patient; material: feces | host: Homo sapiens | place: China | collected 2015-10 | reverse complement strand
GCTTGGAAACCTACCACTGTAAAAAGTGGCAAGGCGCTGGGTGCTTAGCCTATGGACAGATAGCGAGTGCCAAAATACCGCTTTCACGTATGATAAGCCCGGCACTTTACTGGGTAATGACGGGCGATGATTTCTCGCTGGATATAAACAACCCGAAAGAGCCTAAAATATTGGTTGTCGGCAACAATCCCGACCGACAGAACATCTATTCGGCGGCACTAGGATTGTATAATAGTAGAATAGTGAAGCTGATAAACAAGAAAGGTCAGCTTAAAAGTTCGGTGATTATAGACGAGTTACCCACTATCTATTTCCGTGGTCTTGACAACCTGATTGCGACCGCACGAAGCAACAAGGTGGCGGTTCTGCTGGGCTTTCAGGATTACAGCCAGCTTACCCGTGATTACGGGGACAAGGAAAGCCGTGTGATACAAAATACGGTAGGCAACGTGTTCAGCGGTCAGGTGGTCGGTGAAACGGCAAAAATCCTGTCGGAGCGTTTCGGGAAGGTGTTGCAGAAACGGCAGAGCATGACAATCAACCAGCGGGAGAAGTCCACCTCGATAAGCACCCAGATGGACAGCCTGATACCTGCCAGCAAAATATCCAACCTCACGCAAGGCATGTTTGTGGGTGCGGTGGCGGACAACTTCGATGAACGGATAGAACAGAAGATTTTCCACTGTGAAATCGTGGTGGACAACGAGAAGGTGAAACGGGAAACTGCCCGTTACGTGAAGCTGCCGCAGATTATCAACTTCACTGACAAGGACGGCAACGACCGGATGCAGGAGGAAATACAAGCCAACTACGAGCGCATCCGTCAGGAAGTCCGGCAGATTGTCGAGGACGAGATAACCCGTATCAAGAATGACCCGGAGCTATGCCACCTCATAAAAGAGAGCGATTAATCCGCTCTCTTTTCTCAAAAAGGTAAATCATCAATGATTTCTCTTTTTATAGAATCAAATCTCATCCATAAATTATTAAGAACTACCATTTTACGTTTTGCTGATAATCCCTTCCACCATTTATAGAAAATAGCTAAACTTTCTACTGGAATAATAGCTTTTGTCTTATATCGAAACGGTGGATATATAAAACATGAAACAAATGAATTATTATTTTGAATATATTCTTCAAGTATAGATTTCTGTAACAAATCATTTAATAATTTGGTAATTAAATCTATATCCTCTTTATATTTTGTTGTTGGTTCAACACTGAGACAAACATTCATAAACGAATTGGCAATATTCGCATAGATTGATTTTTCCTCATCACTAAAATCTATGCATATAGCATTCTCTGACATTATTTCTCTTGTTACGTCATAAAAAGAAGCAATTCTTATATCATGATCAGTTATAAGCATTTTGTCTAACAATGCTTTATATTTGAATGCCTGATGCAAGTTGTTATCGTTTATTATTCTTTCAAATAGTTTTCCAACAAAATAGACTTCTGTTCTAAAATCATATATGGACATACTAAAATCATTTGGTAAAGAATATGTCCAATTTAATGTTATGCTTTTTTTATAATCTTCTGATTTTTGTATATCCTTTCCAAATCCGAAATCAATTATTTTAACAATACCATCATTGGAAACCAAGATATTAGAAGGTCTGATGTCCCTATGTAAAATATTTTGCTCCTCTAAATATTTAAATCCATTTATTGTTTGAATGAATAAATCATTTACCATATTAGGGTTTACAGCTAAATACTGTTCAATATCAATCCCATCAATGTATTCCATTAAAATATAACCTGTTAATTGTTCAGGGTATAGATAATAACTAAATACACGGACAATATTAGGATGATTTATTTTGTATAGTATTTTAATTTCATTTACAAAGTTTTCGTAGAATAAAGGCTGACACTCCGGATAATATGTTGAATATTTTTTACATACAAATATCTCATTAATAGTTTCATCTTTAATCAATTTTGTTTTTCCTGTACCACCTTGTCCAATATCCCGTATTGCTATATAATCTTTTGATTTTAGAAATTTAATAATATTATTTTCCATGATTTGTATCTTCTATTAAACTTTCTACAAAATTACGAATAATATTTCATGTAGTGTTGTATGATAGGACAAATCAAGACATAATCAGACAAATATGGACGTTCCTTTCTTTCCATCAAAATATAGCATATTTAGTCGTTACCTTTGAACGGGAATAATCCCGTAACCACTAAAATTCCAATTATTTATGGCAAACAGAATGAACCCGCCCGCAGAGGGGCAGGAAAAAGACGTACTGCTGGTCTTGGATAAACAGCAGGGGAAAGTGAGTGCCGTTAAAGGTATCGACAACGAGGGCAATTTGCAGACCGTAGAACCGACCCAATCCCATAGCGGTGAGTTTATGCAGGTGGACAGGAACAGCGATATGTTCAGCAACTTCATTTCCAATTTCTTCCGCAGGTATCAGGACACGGAGGGACTGGCTTTGTTCCGCAGTAAGGCTACGGAAGCGGAACAGGACGCAAAAGCTATCGAGGACAACCACCGCAACTCCACGCCGGAGGGCGACAGACGGGCGGAAATGTTGCGAGTTCCGAATCCCGACAATAACGGGGGCAGGCAGGACTACCGTTTCGACCCGGCTAAAATCAACTGGGAGGACTTGAAGAAAGTCGGCATTACCGCCGACACTTTGAAAAACACAAAGGATTTCGACAGGGTAATGCGTGGCTACAAATCCCGCAATACCTATACCGTTTCGGGGACGGTAGGCGGTTTCTATCTTAAACCTACCGATGTTAAACTCTCTTTCTATCAGGCAAAGGACGGGACGGTAGTGCCTAAGCTGCACGGCGTGCAAATGGATGAAAAGCTGCTTCAACGCCCGTATAACGGGCACGAATTTTCCAAGCAGGAACAAGGCAACCTGCTGGGAACTGGCAATCTGGGCGGTATTATCCAAATCAAAGACCCGAAAAACGGGGAGCAAATCCCCGTGTTTGTCAGCCGGGACAGGTACACCCATGAACTGGAGTACATGCGGGCAGACAAATGGAAATGTCCCGATACCGTTTGTGGCGTGAAAGTAAGCCCAGAACAGAAAGCCGCTTTTGAAGCCGGAAAACCCGTCAAGATGGAAAACCTGCAATTCAAGGACGGGACGAAACGCAGTGCCTATCTTCAAGTCAGCGCAGTGGAGCGTGGCTTGGAATTCCTGCCGAGGTCTGCCGTCCAGTTCTTGCAGCAGGGGCAGCAGCCCGCACAGCAGCAGGTCACAGGATTAAAGGACGGCAAGGGTGTGGAGTTCAACGGTCATGTGCAGCCCGGAGTACAGGGCAAATCCTCCGGCAATGTGCAGCCGAAAGATGTTATCCCCGTTTCCGAGAGCCGGACGCAGGTAGCGGTCAATTCTGGAGGAAAGACCGATGAAGCAGCCAAACAGACCAAAGAGCCGCTGAAACAGGGACAACAGAAACCCACCGCCAAGCAGAAAGAGAAACAGGAAAAAGCACAGGACAAGAGCCTGAAAGCGGATAAGCCCAAGAAGTCCAGAGGGATGAAAATGTAGTACCTACCATTAAAAAGTGAAGAATTATGATTGCATTGATAGCGGAAAAGCCCAGCGTGGCAAAAGACATTGCCCGGATTATCGGGGCGACACAAAGGAATGACGGGTATCTGTCCGGCAATGGGTACATGGTGACATGGGCGTTCGGGCACTTGATACAGCTTGCCATGCCCGAAGCCTATGGCGTGGCAAATTTTCGTAGGGAGAGCCTGCCCATACTTCCGTCCGATTTCCGGCTAATCCCCCGTCAGGTGAAAGCCGAAAAAGGCTACAAGGCAGACCCCGGCGTGTTGAAACAGTTGAAAGTGATTAAGGAGGTGTTCGACCAGTGTGACAGGATTATTGTCGCCACCGATGCCGGACGTGAAGGGGAATTAATTTTCAGGTATATATTCCATTACCTGAACTGCCGCAAGCCTTTTGTCCGGCTGTGGATAAGCAGCCTTACCGACAAGGCTATCCGTGAGGGAATGGACAATTTGCAGCTGGGCGGACGTTACGATAACCTCTATCTCTCCGCCAAGTCCCGCAGTGAAGCCGACTGGCTGATAGGGATAAACGCCACGCAAGCGTTGAGCGTAGCCGCCGGACAGGGCGTGTTCTCGTTGGGCAGGGTGCAGACACCCACGCTCGTGATGATATGCAGCCGTTTTTTGGAGAACAGTAATTTTGTCCCGACCAAGTTCTGGCAGCTCAAAGCGGCGACCGCCAGCGGGGGAATAGGTTTCACCGCCCAATCAACCGACAAGTGGGAACAGCAGTCCGATGCCATAGCCGCCCTGCAACGGGTAAAGGATGCCGGGCAGCTTGTGGTGAAGTCTGTTGAGAGGAAAGAAACCAGCCAAGAACCGCCCCTTTTGTACGACCTTACCACATTGCAAAAGGAAGCGAACACGAAGCTGGATTTTTCAGCGGACAAGACGCTTTCGATAGCACAAAGCCTGTATGAAAAGAAAGTGATGTCCTATCCGAGAACCGGAAGCCGTTATATTTCGGAGGATGTTTTCGAGGAAATGCCGGAACGCATCGCACTGTTGGGACAATACCACCGCTTTGCCGGATATGCCGCCAGCTTGAACAGCAACACACTGAACCGCCGCAGCGTGAATGACGGCAAGGTAACCGACCACCATGCCTTAATCGTTACCGAGAACCTGCCCGATGAACTTTCCGAAGATGAAAGGGCGGTCTATGAACTGGTAGCCGGGCGTATGCTGGAAGCCTTTTCGGACAAATGCGTGAAAGACGTTACCACCGCTGTATTGTCCGCCGGAAATACCGATTTCACCGTAAAAGGGGCGATAATGAAAGAAGCCGGATGGCGGGCTGTGTTCAACGAACAGGAAGCAAGCGAGGACGGAGAAGCTGCCGGATTGCCACAGCTTCAGGAGGGAGAAACCTTGTCGCTCTCCGGCGTGGATCTGCTCGAAAAGCAGACCAAGCCGAAGCCGCTGCATACGGAAAGCAGCCTGCTTGCCGCAATGGAAAATGCGGGCAGGGAACTGGAGGATGCCGAGTTGAAAGCCAGCTTGAAAGATGCCGGGATAGGTACGCCAGCCACCCGTGCGGCGATTATAGAAACATTGTTCGCACGCCAGTACATCGTGCGTGAGAAAAGGAATATTATACCCACAGAAAAGGGACTTGCCGTTTACAGGATTGTCAAGGACAAGAAGATTGCCGATGTCGAAATGACGGGTATGTGGGAAACCGCCCTTGCCAAGATAGAAGCGGGCTGCATGGATGCCGACACATTCAGGAAAGGCATCGAGGTCTATGCCGCCCAAATCACGGCGGAACTGCTTTCCGTACAACTGTCCATTGCCGGAGGTGAAACCTGTTCCTGTCCGAAATGTGGCAGCGGACGCATCCTGTTCTACCCGAAAGTGGCGAAATGTTCCAACGTGGACTGTACGCTTACCATATTCCGTAACAAGTGCGACAAGCAACTGACCGACAAGCAGGTTGTTGAACTGGTGACGAAGCGGAAGACCGGGTTAATCAAGGGCTTCAAGGGAAAGAACGGCAAGGTTTTCGATGCTTCGCTGGTACTGGACGAACAGTTCAATGTCGCTTTTTCATTCCCTGAAAAGAAAGGAAAGTCGAAGAAATGACTTATCTTTATCACTGAAATTTCATTGTGATGGGTTTTAAGGCTTATGATAATTGAAATTTTAGTGGTTGCGCCCGGAGGGAAACCGGGCGCATTTTTTATATGTTCCCGTCAAACAGGTAGGTCGAACGGATAATTCCGTTTCCTAATACGTTACTTTCCGACAACTTCCACTGCGAGCCGAATGTTTCCCCAACAAAGCCGATGCCTTTGCCTACCATAACGGGGACGGTATAGATTGTCAGACTGTCCAGCAGTCCGGCTTTTATCAGCGAGGTAATCAGTTTTCCGCCACCCACTACCAATATGTCATGCGTTTGTTTTAGTTCATAAACCTTTTGCAGCGGTTCTTCGGTCAGGAACTCCACCCCGCAGTCAGGCGTTACGTTGGTGTCGTAGTGTGACACCACAAAAGACCGCTTGCTTTTGTGCGGCCACCCGCCCCAGTGTTCAAAGATGTAGTTGTAGGTGTTCGCTCCCATGAGCAGGTAATCCGCTTCCAGATATTGCTTGCCAACAATATTTTTTATTTCACGGGGTAACCAGTCCAGTTCCTTGTCTAAGGTGGCTGTATGTCCGTCAAGAGATACGGCGATGTGCGCTTTTATTTGTTTCATACTATCAGGTATTTAACAGTTTGATATTCGTATTCAACTGTCCGCCAGTACCCAAAAAAGAAGCGTGGCTCTTACACTGCTTCGATACGTGGTACTGGCAATACCTTTGAGGAAACAGGCAAGACCACGCTATGCGATTGCATAACGTATCCTGCACTGAATATCCCCTCAATTTGAAAATTTGCCAGTTTTCGTATCAGGACGTTCAGCGGAACGCTAATTTTCAATATTATATATAAAGACGAAATCACAGTCAAAACTGTTCAATCGCCGCTATTCTCTTGTACTACTTTTGCAAATGTAGTGAAAATCATTGAGAAATCATGGCATATAATAGAAAATCCTGCCGTGTTATCACAACAGGGCAGGACACGACTAATTGAATGATGACAAAAACCACGGTCTAATCCGTGCGCTCACGAATAAGCCTGTGTATGTCGCTTGCCCGATAGTAATATTTTCCGTCCAGAAGAAGATAGGGCAATATGCCTTTCTTCCGGTAACGCTGCAAGGTCTTGACGCTCACTTTGAGCATAAAGCACAAGTCCTGATTGTCGAGCAGCTTTTCACCGTTCAGGCAGTTGTGGCTGTTCATCAGACGGTCTATCTTTTTATCCTGCATGTCGAGCCTGTCCATGATACGCTCCATCCATGCCACGAAGTTGTCATTGTCTATATACATAAGCTACCCCCGATTGAAATTAAATGAGACCTATCATAAAATAACTCTGGTTTGCCGGGTCTTTCAGGATGATTTCTTTCTCCCGCATGAAACGGATATAGTTCTTGGCTGTCCGCTCCTTGATGTCCAGTACCTGTTGCAACTGTTCGCAAAGGTCTATGTAGGTAATGTGTGTCTGCCGCCCGAAAATATCACGGGCTACACCCACCAGTTCCCTTTCCTTGCGCTTCTCTTTTTCTTCACGTGGCTTTTCGCCCCGGTACGTGTGCATCCCGGCTTTCTTGTCCCATGCGAAAAGCATCAGCGGCACGTCCAGTGGGCTTCCGTCCCTTACTTTCAGGGCTTTCACTACCGATTGCGTGGGTTCATCGTCTTTCTCGATTGACAGGATGGTAGCTGCCTTCCTTTGCAGTTCGCTTCCCAAATGTCCACGCAGCTTTAATCCGTTCGGGACAAAATGAAGCACGCAAAGTATGCAGGTGTTGTAGATACCCGCCAACCGATACAGTTCATCTATCACCGCCACGCTTTCCGCTTCATCGTTGGCACTCTTTACGAGGTCGGCGATGCCGTCAATGACAACCAACTGGATGCCGCCATACTGGTAGTAGAACTTATCCATGCTTTGTATTATGGCGTTCAACCGTTCCTTTCGGGACATTCCCGTAAGACAGAACGCTTTCAGTTCTTCCGGCTTTTCCTTTTGCCCCGCACGTGCCAGCAGGTTGCTTACGTTCTTGAAAAGCTGTACTTCCGACTGTTCGGTATCATAGAACAAGACCGCCTTGTGCCTGTCGTTTGCGGTTATCCGTATGCCCAGCGTGTCTGTTTCCGTATCGGGAGGGCTGATACAGCCTGCCACGATTGCGGCTACATAGTTGCTCTTGCCCGTTCCCTCGCCCCCTGTGATGCCGAACAGGTTGCCTTGTGTTCCCAGTGGAACATCGCCCGCCGATATGATGACCTGTGCTTTGACGGGCGGATTGTTGAAGTCTATCTCGCATGATTTAAGCATAATCAGTGTGTCGCTATATAGGTCGTCTAAAAATCTGATAAACAGTTTCAGGAAATCTTCACGGGTGTTACCCGCCTTGAAATAATCCGATATGTCCTTTTCCTCTTTCGTGCCCGGAAGCGGTAGAGAAAGGCGTTTCACGCCAAATTCCCCCAGCAGTCTTTCCTGCCTGCTTGAACTCTCCCTGCCTGTCTTGTCCATGTCGAAAAGCAGGACAATGTGCTTGAAACGGAATGTCAGCCGATAAACCAGCGTGGACGGTATCATTACCGTTTCACTGTTGAAGCAGATGGCATGAAAGCCATGTGCCGCCAGTGAAAGTACGTCCTTCTCGCCACCCGTGATAAACAATGTGTCACCTTTGGCGGGCAGTTGCTCCAATCCGAAACAGTAGTTTTCCCCGAAGCTGCCGCCATATAGGAAACGGGGTGTGGAAAAGGGACGGTACAGCTTGATATACTGTTTGCCCTTGTAGCCGTACATCGGTTCAGCCGCCGATGAAATGTAGGTGTATGGCTTTCCCTCTGCCGTTTCGCTGCTGTATTCCCGGAGTGAGCAGACCTTGTAATGCTCCAGCACTTCGGGAGTGATGCCGTACTGCCGCCAGTATTCCATTTCAGCGGTGGAAAACTTCTGTTCCCTGAACTGGTAAGGCTTGACAGGCTTTTCGGGCGGTTCAACAGGTGTGTTCGCCGCAATACGTTTGTCGGCAGTCTGGGATATAGGAACGGGGGTCCCGGAAGATAAGCCCAGCCCCAAATCCCGATCGATGGTTTCCAGTATCTCGATGAAGTCCAAAGCCCGGTTACAGTCCAGCCCTTTCAGTTGCCCCACGAGGAAAAAGCAGTCGCCGCTGTAATTGTCGTTGCCGAAGTCTTTCATCTTGTACATACCGCTATGGCGGTCGAAGTAGATGTTGCAGGAAGCCTTGCTGTCTTCATACAACGGATTGAGAAAGTTTCTACCGATGCGCCAGTTGCCGGGCAGGTAGTGTTTGAACACCGACAAACCGTTATTTGTCCTGCTTAGTATTTCTTCTTTCCTTAGCATACAATTCATGATTGGTTATCAGGTTACGCATACATTCGTCATTGCTCTTTATCAGCCGTTCTTCCAGCAGACGTTTCAGTTCGCCTATCTTGTAATAACACCGTCCTCCAATGTTAGAAAAAGCGACTACACCTTTTGCACGCAAACGTTGCAATGTTCGGTCGCTGATTTGAAGAAATGTGCAGACCTCGTAACTGTCCACCCAGATTTCATCCTCGTTTTTCGTGTCCTCCTGTGAAAATACATAATTGGCTATCACATCTATCTTAGCCACTATCTCCTTATAGGCTTTTGATTCAATCGTAATCACATCCATATTGCTAACTTATTGGTTTGCAGCAAAGTTCGGGATATGGTAAAGATAAAAAGTCATGGTTTATACCGTCATGGTAAAAATATTTTTAGTGTATTTTAGGACTGTTTTTAATGAGATTTCAGCTTAAAGAAGTAAATCGCAAGCTAGTTTTGAGAACAAAACAAGATGAAAATAAAAATACCGTGTCGGTATGAACACGGTATTTTATAGATAAGAATATCAGATGATTATCTCTTATTGTCATCTTCTCTCATTCGTTTGGATAGTTTTTCTGCCAGCAAATTCAAGTAGGCGGTCTGGTCTTTTCGTTCTTTCATGGCGATATACGCATCATAATAGCCGCCTAAGTCTATGTTGAATATAGAACTAAGGTATTTCATAAACTCCTTAATCTCTATATTGCCGTGATTTATATCTCCGGAAGAGACGAGGGCATAGCCTAATTCTATCAAGGCATTCTTTTTTCCTGTAAAACGAATTGGAATCTTTGTTGTAACAGTTTGTTTATCCTCTATGTAACTGTCGCATTCAAGTTTCTGCAATTTCTTATTTAGATAAATGCGTAACATTTCATTAGCAAGTATTTTTGCGACTTTATAATCATATCCAGTTGAAAAATTAGGGTCTTTATCAAATTGTGCACTATCGGTACATAAACGAATGTCTGTTCTACCACGCAAAAAATAGTGCTCATCATGGATTGTTGAATGAGAACGGTAATATTGGTAAAAGTCTAAATTTCGATTGAAAAAATAAGTCAGACTATCCAGTTCTTTATTGATATAGAGCCTTATTACTTCATTACTCCCTGTCGGGCATTGCGTTTCTATACGATATATTTTATAGAAATACAATAATCTACCTAATAATTCAGGTTTCTGATTTTTGAAAAAGTATATTTCTTCTTCTTTTGTCGGAAATGTATATGTTTGTAATTCATCTCTCAAATCAACTAATACATTCTGTAAACGGTGTACCATTGAAAGGGAAGTTTCGATAATATCATATCCGTAGAGGTCGATGTTATCAATCTCTATATCTACTTTATACAATATATCAGCCAACTTCTCTTTCATTTATTAACAAATGTACTATATATTAGAAATTTTGTTTTTAATGCAAATTCCACCATAAGTAAAACCACCACCAAATCCCATAAGTAACAATTTGTCATTTAATTGTATTTTATTGTTTTTTATGCCTTCATACCATGCTAATGGTATAGACGCAGCAGAAGTATTACCATATTTCCTCACACTATCTAAACATTTCTCCATTGGTATTTTAAGTTCTTTACAAACAGCCTCTAATAGTCTGTAGTTTGCGCTATGAGGTAAAAAATAGGCGATGTCATCTAATGACATACAGTTTTTTCGTGCAAGAGATTGTAACCCATATGATAATGTCTGTATAGCCCATTTATATACAATTCTACCATTTTGATGTAATTTGTTATTTGCTACGACTTCTTCATCATTTATAGAGTTTTTCTGACTGGTTAAATATAGGTCTTTTCCAAATTCACCATTGGTTTCTGTTATAGTTTCTAATAAATCATTCTCTTCACTACATTCTACAATAACAGCTCCGGCTGCATCACCGAATAATATACAGGTAGTTCTATCTGTAAAGTCTGTTACTTTCGATAAAGTATCAGCACCAAAAACTAGAATTTTTTTGTGTGTTCCTGCTGCTATTAGTCCTTTTGCTAATATTAGTCCATTACAAAAACCTGCACATGCACATGATATATCAATGGCTCCCGCATGAGGAATTTTAAGACGTGTTTGTACTTGGCTTGCTACATTCGGGACAACTTGGTCTGGAGTTGTTGTTGCCACAATTATAAAATCCACATCACTTAAATCTTTATTATAATTTAGTGACAGGTTGATTGCTGCTTGTACACACATATCACTTGTGTATTCATCTGGTGATGCAAAGAATCGACTTTCAATGCCAGTTCTTTCTTTAATCCATTTATCAGATGTTTCTAGTCTTTCTTCAAAATAAGTGTTGTAAACTTTCTGTTTAGGATGATAAATTCCTATCGAGTTAACTGTTGCATTCATAATTATACTTATTAGTAAGTAAGTTATATTGTAAAAAAAATTATATTTTCAGTAATCCCTCTTGTATATTCTTATATACAGTATTATCTCTTAACACTTTTGTTATTTGTAAAGCTGATAATAGCGTTGAATGAATCATAAGAGCTTTAATTTTAGGTTGTTCTGCAAAAGAAAAATCATTTGATTTTAGTCCTACATCTAACAAGTTTGTTAGCCAATCTAAAATGATATTTATTAGGATAGATAATTTTTGCTGCATATTTACTGGTAACGTATCAAATGAAGGTGCAAGTGCACCAACAATACATACCCAATGATTATTTATGAAACTATCGTGCATATGAATATAATTATAATATTGCTGTTTATAACTTAATGTTTTCCAGCGGCTAATTAATTCATTAAATGCATCTATATTACGTTTAATAATTTCTTCCCCTAAATCAGATTTAGTGGGAAAATAATAATGGATAGCAGCATTTTTGATATTTAGTACTTTCGCAATATCTGCATAGCTAAAAGCATTATATCCTACGGAGCGTATTAATTCGCTACCTATACGTATTATTTCATTTCTTGTATCGTTCATACTGCAAAGATAATCATTTTATACTTACTAGTAAATAAAATTAGAATTTTAGTGCAAGGTGCAAGTATATATCTATATATAGCTTGCACCTTGCACTAACCGTAGAATATTTATTTTCAATGATTTGCGTATTTGAAAATAAAGTGGTATCTTTGAACCGAAGATAAAGGCAGACACAATCCCGACAAGGGAAGTCAAATGTTCTTTGAAAAAAGTGCCTAATTCGTACCCCCTTAAAGATTGAGGTACGCTAAAATATTGATTTTAAGACTTGTGAATCGCATGGTTCAAAACCCAAGCGGATCACTCAGAAAAAGGCGATTATCTTGAAAAAGGTAATCGCTTTTTTCATATTTGCACAAATGGTACCTGATGAGGTGCCTGTTTTATGTAGACCATCCTAATGGGAATCAGGGGTCAACGTAAAAACCTGAGGGCTTCATTGTTTAGGGGTCAACGTAAAAACCTG
>OODH01001664.1_pt1 | contig 12526 bp, 15 predicted proteins | sample 1671391 | NCBI WGS metagenome assembly OODH01 (sample SAMN06348152, study PRJEB24527) | human gut metagenome | biome: human gut; feature: ankylosing spondylitis patient; material: feces | host: Homo sapiens | place: China | collected 2015-10 | reverse complement strand
CGGTGTCGGCACTTTTATCCATTCATCGCGACCGGTCTGTTCGTTGCGTACTTTCTTCTTGTTGTTGTACACAACGATGTAAGCGAAACCGAGTGCGCGGTTGATAGGTAGGTCAAGCACTGCTGCTTTCAGTGCTTCAGACACGATTTGCGCCGGTTGACACGTCTGAAGCGACTTGTCGCCGTTGTACAGGTCGATGATGCTTGCGACAAACAGGTCTTTGTTTTCTGCAAGCGCGTTTTGAAACTGTTCCTGAACACTGGGCGCGTTCAGAATGGTCTTCAGTTTTGCAAGACCGCCGGTTGTCTGCGGCTGTGTTGCGACTTGATTTTGTTCAGCCATTTTACTGCGTTGTTAATTGATGAATGATTATTGATTGTTTGCTTCAACGCGAAGTTGTGCATCGCGTGAAACGATTAGATTTATCACTTGTGATTGCATCGGCAAGATGTCATTGATACTTTCTGCGTTGTCGATTATGATAGGTGCGTAAATGTCTTCAGACTTGCATATCGCATTGATGATGTCAAGACCGATGTTGATACGTTCTGCGTTGCTGCAAGTGCTGTATGGCTTGCCGTTCAGCGTTGCTTCGCACGTTTCACTTTCTGCGCCGTTGATTGCTACTGCTATCCAACGAAAGCGCACGATGCGGAAAAGTCCGTTGATGCGTGCTTCAATCGCCGCGCTGCGTGCCTTGCTAAATTCAGCGATGACAAATTCCTTGCGTTCAAGTTCTGCAAGTTCGATATTCAGTTCTTGCATCTTCTTTTCAAGTTCGTTCACGCGGCATTTGTCTGCGTCAACGTCAGTGCGTTTTGCAAGTTTAGCGACAAGCATTTCAATCGCTTCTGTCAGTGTCGTGCGACCGTTACGCAATTCTTCACGGTCTTCATTCTGATTGCCGTCAGACTGCTGCTTTGCGTCTTTTTCTTTCGTCAGCCGGTCGATGTCTTCTTGCAGTGACTTCATACGGCTGTCTGCTTCGATTGCTGTGCTTGCGTCAGGTCTTACAAGTTCGGCAGTATATTCTGAAGACACTTCGATTGCTGCGATGCGTTTCTTGCTGTTTGCGATGTCAGTTTCAGCGATTGTGATGTTCTTCTGATATTCTTCTTTGCGCGTGTTGTTTGCCATGCCGTTGCGCTTATTGCGTGCGATGTCATCAGCGACTTCTCCAAGACGTTTTTCACGTTCTTTCTCGAAGTTTTCACGCATCTGTGCTTCTTTCGTTTCGATTTCAGCAACGTCAAGCGGTCTGTGACAGGTAGGGCATACAAATTGCGTTTCGTCAATCTGAAGTGTTTCTGCCTTGATAGACTTCTGTTTCTCGTTCAGTTTCTTCCATTCTTCAAGAAGCGTGTTCCGGCGTGCTTCACATTGTGCGATTTCTTTCTTGTTGGTTTCGATGTCGCGTTCAGACGATACAATCTTCTGTTTCAATAGGTCGATTTCATGCGTCAATTCGTTCTTCTTTCCCTGTGCCGCGTAGAAGTCGCGCATTACGTTGTCTGTGATTTCGTTTTGACGCTTCATGCGCTCTGTGCGAAGTGCTTCTATGTCGCGCATAATCTTTCGCGCTGCTTCATTCTTCGCGTACTCGGCTGCATTTATGTCTTCAAGCTGCTTTTCAATGTCTGCGCGTGCTTCGCGCTTTGACTTCAGTTCTTCTTCAAGCGAAGACCAATCTTCTGCTTCAGACTTGGCAATGTCGCGCTTCTTTTCGTCAATGCGACCAGGCAGGTCAACAAGTTCGGCATTGATGCGTTGCTTCTTTGCACTGATTTCTTTCTTAAAGTCTGCAAGCGTCTTGCCTGTAAGTTCTGCAAGCAACTTCTGAAAGTCTTCATTATCGGCTGCGACTTCTTCGTCTGTGATATTTCCGGCCATGCGATGCAACATCGCTTTCTGCACTTCTGCTTTCTGACTTGTGAAGTATGTCGGCGAAGTGATGAACTTGAATACTGCTTCATCGCATATTTCAGCGATGTGTTCTTCATAGTCTTTCTTACTGCACGGCACATCATTGAAGAAGCGTTCTTCTTTGTTGCCGTCAAATTCCTTGTCAACCTTTCCGGCACGCTTTACCCACTTCTCTGTGAAGCGGCGTGACAGTGCGATTTCTTGACCGTTCACTTCTATGACAGCACTAACTTCATGTGGAAGTTGTGCGATTATGTTGCCGTCTTCGTCAAGTGTCTTCAGGTCAAATGCCTTGCGGTCTTGGCTGTCTTTTCCAAATAGAAGCCAAGTGAAAGCATCGAAGACGGTTGTCTTTCCGGCACCGTTGCGACCGTAGATATTGGTAATAGTCTGATTGAAGTCAATCGTAAGGTCGCGCACACCCTTGAAATTTACAAGGTGAATCTGTTTGATGATGATACTTTTCATTGCGTTAATTATTTAATTCTGCGCGTTGCGCAAATAGTTGATGCTTGTGAATTGATTTCGTCTTTTGACGCTGTTCGGTTTCGCGTCTGCCATGCTTCGATTTCTTCACGTTTGAAATACAGCGAACCGTTCTGTTTGTATGCTGGTATGACTTGTTCTGATGCCATGTGACGGACACGACTTTCACTGATGTCAAGTACAAGCGCAAGGTCTTTTACACTCCACACGTTCTTCATCATCGCAATCATGCTGCGCTTGATGTCGCTCAATGATTGTTTCAGTTCTTCATTCATGTTCGTCTTCTTTTTTTGCTTCGCGTAGTTCTTCAAGTGAAGTGCGTAGCATAAGTTTCTGACTTGACAGACCGATAAGACTGAAGCAAACGGTGTAGAATATCTTGTCTGCAAAGCGGTCGTAATGTGTGAACAATACGCGAAGTGCGGTCCCGTAGCCAAACAGTATGATGAACCATGAAAAGACTACTTGCGCATACAAGAAGAAGCGTTCTGTCTTGCGTATGAATTTGTCTGCTGTCTGTTCTTTCATTGTTCTTCTTCGTTAGCGTTGTCAAAATGATGTTCTGAAAACAGTTCTTCTTCCTGCATCTGATAGTGTTCGGCAAGAAGTGTCATGCGCGTGCTGTTCGGTTTCTGCTTACCCGAAACCCAAGCGCGTACAGTTGCAAGTGGGGCGCGTGCTACTGCTGCCATTTCTGCGAGTTGAGCCTGTGCCGGTGTCAATGCTTCAAGCGCATCTGAATAGCGCACGTCAAGCGGTTTCTTTTTGTTCTTTGTCATATTGCTGATTTTTGATGTTAGTATTATTTCAGCGACCATGTCGTGCGCACATCGCAATGGTCAACTTCGTTATGTCTTACGGCTTCGCCAGTCTTGATAAGAGATTTCACAAATTCTTTATTGACATAGATGCCAGACTTGCCACCCCATGAATTTGTGCCGGTGAAAAGCACGCTGTTTGTCTGCAATTCTGCTGCTTCAACTGTTATCGTCATTGATGAACCGTTCCAAGTGTCATAGGTGTGCAACTTGCGGCCGACAGTTTTTGCAGTAACCTTTTCGATGTTGATTTCTGATGTCTTCATATCTGCACGAATTTAGATTGCCTGAATTGTTGATTTGAAATAAGGGTTGTTGTTCGTCAGTGTGATATGGTCAAGACCCATATTCAACTCCGTTATCAGTGCGCGACCTTGTCTTGCCGCTTCACTTCTTGCGATTGCTTCGCACGTTCCGAACTGAAGACCCATGATGTCATCAAGACCTTTGCAGATGTATCGTGCATCTTTTGACTGACCGAAACCGCTGCTTCGTTCATTCACTTCTTTCGATATAAGGTACACAGCGACAGCATTGCGTTCCTTGATTGTGAAGTTCGCCTGTGCGTCATGTTCTTTGTTGAACCAATCGCATGAGTTCAGAAAATATTCCGTTTCTTCTGCATCCCATTTGTTTGCTTTCGCGATTTTAACCGCTTCTGTTTTTTTGATTATTTTTCTTGTTGTCATCATATTGCGTTGAAATTTGTTGCGTGTTAGACACTATTTTTATATCTTTGCACACTTACTTTCGTTAGTGTTGCACTCACTTTCGTGATTGCTGATGCAAAGATAAACATATTTGTTGGTCTGTGCAAATAAAAATGGTGATTTCCCAACAGAAAAATTGGGATAAAATCGTAAAACATTAAGTATCAACGCATTATGAAAGGACAAAAAATTAAAGAAATTTTGCGTGCTGAGGGCATAACGCTCTCGGAAGTAGCCTCTCTGCTCGGTTTCGATAACGACCAACGGCTTCACAGCGCACTAAAATCAGATGATGTGAAAAGCGGTCTTATTGAAGACATTGCTCGTGTAACAAACAAAAGTGTTGGCTTTTTCTATGGCTTGCCGGCTGTGAACGACCACGGAATACTTGCAAGCGACAATGCCACATACAACGAAACTGAAATATCAGTGCGGTTCATAGGTCTTCTTGAAAAGAAAGATGAACAAATTGACCGACTTCTGACAATGCTCGAAAAGAAATAAAAAGCGTATGAAAATCAGAATAGAAGAATTGTTTGACTACTGCAAACAGAACGGTATCAGTATTGGGAATATCTCTGAAAGCGTGATGCGTGCTTCAACTGAAGCGGCATTGAAAGGTGAAGACACGTTTGAAGTGTCTGATAACACCTACAAAATAATAGACCAGGCACATCAGAAAGACCAAGAAAGACAAAAACAATACAACGATATATCTGCATATCGTCTTTCCGGAATGAAAGCCGAAGATAATAAAGACATAGATGAAGCGATTGAACAATATGCAAAGGCAATCGACACAGGCGAAGCATCAGACTTTGACCTGCTTCACGCATACAGACACGCATACGACCGTATCATTATATTATTATCGCGCACGCACGCATACGCACGCGAAGCCGAATACATTGAGCAACTATTGAAGCGGCACAACCTTCAGGACAGTGACAGAACACGACTTGAAGAACGTCTGCGAAAAACATACATAAAAATCAGCAAATGACAGATATGAAGAAATTACTGATAATGATATTTGCTGCATTATGCTTCACTGCGTGCGGCAATGATGATGAACCGGAAACAACACCGACAATCACAAAGGAAATTCGCGAAGTGTGGTCTGCGCTGTCAGGCACGTATTCAACCACGTTCTATGTTTTGAGTACTGATAAAGTGTGGTACACCGAAACAATCACATTCAAGCCATATACCGCGCCTGAGAAGTTCGTGCCGATGTTGACAGACAAACGTGGTGACATATACGCATACGGCACAGCCGACATTCAAGACACGCGCTTCACTTCAATCACAGGCACATCGCATTGTTACTATTGCCTGGGGTGTTCTTCAACCGGCGAACTGACAATCACTTTCTATCAGTACGCAAATGACAGCGGTGAAAGTTGGGGACGCGAGGACGAAAGAAGCATCAGACTGTTGTCTGCATCTGAATTTGAAATGTGGTCTTATGGTACAAGCGAAGCGGAGAATGTTCATAAATACGTCAGACAATGAGCCGAACACGAAACTACAGCCAAGACACTCTCAATGTTATGGAACGGTTTTACATTGCGCTTGAAGCGTGCAAAGATTGCAAGGTTATCAATAGCGTATCGGAATACTGCGAAAAGAACAACATCGAAAGTGCCGCATTATACAGACAACGAAAGCATCGTGAACGAGGTCTGTTTGAAATAGGTTGGGCGGTGCCGCTCATTCGCGACTGCGGCGTGTCCGCACGTTGGCTGATGACAGGTGTCGGGTCAATGTTCGCACAATAGACAAAGACAGCGTGACGTTTATCGCCACGCTGCTTTGTTATTCTGCATCATCGTCAAATAAGTTAGGTATGCGTTCAACTGCTGCTTTCTTATTCTTGTCTAATATCTTCGCATACACCTGTGTCGTTTCAATACTTTTGTGTCCTAATAACTTCGACACAGTATAAAGGTCAACGCCCAAGTCGAGCATCATAACTGCGAATGTATGCCTCGCACAGTGGAACGTGATGTGCTTGTTGATGCCGGCACTTTTTACCCAAGCCGCAATGCTGATACGTGCTGCCTGTATTGGTCCAAGTTTCGGAAAGACACGGTCATCAGGGTTGCCGCGTTTACCAAGCATCGAAGCCGCTTGCGTGTTCAGGTCAAGATATTCAAGTCCGCCGGTCTTCTGCTGTGTGAATACAATGCGCGTGCCTGTGTGCCATTCTTGAACTTCGCTCCACTTCAGTTTTACAATGTCGCTCCAGCGCAACCCGGTCAGACACGAAAAGAAAAACGCTTGTGCAAGGTCTTCATTCGGTGGCGGTGTCTTGCGAAGTTTCTTGATTTCTTCAATCGTCAGAAATTCTCGGTCAGACTCAGGTTCTTTGAAGCGTTCAACCCCAACAGTCGGGTTTATCCTGATGATACCCTCGCGCATCGCGATATTGAAGACGGTGCAGAACTTCTGAAACATCAGTGCCTTTGTTCCCTGCGATATTTGCTTTGGCTCAACATCGCGTTTGCGTGTGTCAATCGCCCACTGCATAGCATCGTTGTCAAGATAGTCACGAAAACCGCGCACCCACTGCGGCGTGATTTCACCGAACGTGATGCGCTCGTTCGGTTCATACTTCAGAATGTGTGCAAGACAGTTCTGCCAACTTGTCTTTGTAGTGCCGTCTTTGCGGTCAATAATCTTTCGCATGACTTCAAGAAACATCGCATTTTCGTGTGTCAATACGTCAATGCCGAAGTCTTTTGACTGAATTTCAACCACACGCTTTGCACGCATCGCTTCAGCGAGTTTCAGCGTTTCTTTGTTCTTCTGCTTGTCTTCGCGTGTCTTCTCCGGCACAAGATACATTTTCAGATACTCATTTGTGCGTTTTCCGTCACGACAGATGTCAAGATACAGCGCAATCGTTCCGTTTCTTCGCGGTCGTTTGCGTAGATAGACGATTTCTTTTTTCTTCTGTGTCATATTGCGGTGAATTTTGTTGCGCATGATGCGCGAATTTGGTCGCGCAACAAAAACGCACCGTAAAGGTAACACATATTTAGCATATTAACGCACACTTTTAGGAAATAAAGCAATCGCAACATAAATGTTTCAGCCTGTAATACTGTGCATTTATGCTGCGATGATATGCCATTCGTGTGCGTTACCTGAAAACTTGGTCTTTTGCCTTAAAATTCGCTCGAAAAGTGGAACTTAATATGCTTAAAATCCATTTGAGCCATCTGGAGAACATAATTACTGTCGGCAAGGAAAACATCCCGTCCATCACGGTCTTTTGCCATATACTGATACTTACGTTTTTTGAAAGCCTCCAATTCTTCGACATCATCACTTTCTATCCAACACGCCTTATAAAGGCTGATGGGCTCCCAACGGCATTTTGCATTGTATTCGTTTTCCAAACGATATTGGATAACCTCAAACTGCAACTGTCCTACTGTACCGATAATCTTACGTCCATTAAACTGATTGACAAACAACTGAGCTACACCCTCATCCATCAATTGGTCGATACCTTTTGCCAACTGTTTCTGCTTCATCGGGTCGGCATTCTCGATATATTTAAACATTTCAGGAGAAAAACTGGGAATACCCCGGAAATGTAATTTCTCGCCTTCGGTCAATGTATCACCAATTTTAAAGGTACCATTGTCCGGCAAACCGATGATATCGCCTGCCCATGCCTCATCAACAGTAGTCTTACGCTGTGCCATGAACTGCGTAGGCGAAGAAAAACGCATCGTCTTATCATGCCGTACATGATAATAAGGTGTATTGCGAGAAAACTTTCCCGAGCACACTTTACAGAAAGCGATACAAGAGCGATGATTTGGGTCAATATTGGCAGTGATTTTGAATACAAATCCGGTGAACTTAGATTCATCCGGTTCCACCTCACGTTCTTCTGTCTTGGTAGGACGCGGACTTGGAGCAATCTCCACAAAACAATCGAGCAGCTCCTGCACACCGAAGTTATTCAATGCCGAACCGAAGAATACCGGAGCCAGCTCTCCTTTCAAATAACTCTCTACATCAAATTCGGGATAAACACCATCAATAAGTTCAAGCTCATTACGCAGTTTTTCTGCCAAAGGTGCTCCAATCCGATTGTCAAGCTCTTCGGTATGAATATCTACTTCCACCTTTTCAGTCACTACTTGCTTGGAAGGTTGAAAGAGGTTAAGTTTTTGTTCATAAATATTATATACGCCTTTGAAGCGGGGACCACTTTCAATAGGCCATGTCAAAGGACGGACACTAATGGCAAGTTCTTCTTCCAGCTCATCCAACAAATCGAACGGATCTTTAGCTTCACGGTCCATCTTATTGACAAATATAATAACAGGAGTGTTACGCATACGGCAGACTTCCATCAGTTTACGTGTCTGTGTTTCCACACCTTTTGCACCATCCACCACAATAATTACACTATCCACAGCCGTCAGAGTACGATAAGTATCTTCGGCAAAGTCCTGGTGTCCCGGAGTATCGAGAATATTGATTTTATAATCATGATAATCAAACTCCATCACAGAAGTGGTAACAGAGATACCACGCTGCTTTTCAATATCCATCCAGTCGGATGTTGCAGTTTTCTTTATTTTATTGCTCTTCACGGCTCCTGCCACTTGAATCTGTCCACCGAAAAGCAACAACTTCTCTGTCAATGATGTTTTACCGGCGTCCGGGTGTGCGATAATCGCAAACGTTCGTCTTCTTTCTATTTCGTTGTTCATATATCATTATACATTTAATTCCTTGATACACTGTTCCAGACTCTCTTCCCAATGAGGAATCTCGATGCCATACGTATGTTTTATCTTTGTCTTATCCAATACAGAATAGTGAGGCCGAGGAGCTTTTGCAGGATATTCATCTGTATGCAAAGGACTTACCTTGCAATTGCCAATACCGGCTATACGGTGAATGGACTTGGTAAAATCATACCAGGAGCAGACTCCTTCATTACTGAAATGATAGATACCGGGAATAATACCTTTACGGATAGCTGCAAAAACAGCAGACGCCAAATCGCGGGCATAAGTCGGCGTACCTATCTGGTCGAAAATAACTCCCAATGATTCCCTTTCCTTCCCTAAACGAATCATGGTTTTCACAAAATTATTGCCAAATACAGAATACAGCCATGCCGTACGGATAATCATTGCCTTACTGCAATATTCCAAAGCCTTTTTTTCACCGGCCAATTTAGTAACACCATATACAGAATTAGGACAAGTCGGTTCGGTTTCTCTATATGGTACATAATTGGTTCCGTCAAATACGTAATCTGTAGAAATCTGAATAAATTCCGCCTGATTCTCCTCTGCAGCCTTTGCCAGATAACCGACTGCCTCACTATTTAGTTTGGCACATAATTCCTGATTGTCTTCCGCTTTATCCACAGCTGTATAAGCAGCACAATTCACAATGACATCGATTTCATTTTCCTTGACGAAAGCCATTACAGCTTTTTCATCACAGATATCCAACTCGGCTACATCCGTAAAAAAATAGTTATATTCCTTATTCTCAAGCGAAAGCACACGCATTTCGTTTCCTAATTGGCCATTAGCACCGGTCACCAATATATTTTTCATTTTCATTTTATTTATTTTCTCTTCATTACAAAAGGCTGCTCCCCAAAAGCCCTAGTATTTTGTCATCTATGAATACCGTGAAAAATCTGAAATATCCACTTTATGTCTATAGTTCCTTCATTGCACTCGGAATAACAGAGCAAAAAAACAGTGCAATATACCTTTAGGAGCAACCTTATCCTCAAGAAGAAATGACTCGCTAGAATTCCAATTCTCCTTTTTTGTCCTCTATATAATAATTGGACAACATAGCAAGCAAACCGGAAATAGCCTGCTGTGCCTTCTTTGTTTCTTCGCTGATTTCTTTCTTTTGCAACTTCAATAACAATATCCCATAAAGTGCCTCAAAGCAGGTTTCCAGTTCAGGTTCTTCTTTATTAGCACCTTTGGCACGAAGTTCTACTATATAAGGCAGAGCTTTATAATACGCTGCACTATAATAAGGAAACTTGGAAGAACGAAGCAACTGCAGATGCAAGTCGGTCAACCAAGTGATAATATTCTTGTTAATCTGCAGATGACCTTTCTCCATTACATTTTCACGACGCATCATTTCAATCAGGTCTATATACCATTGTGTCAATTCTACTTTCTGTTCTTCCGTCAGAGGGTAAGAGTCAACAATGTTTTTCTTTATCTTCTCCATATCACAGCCGTTGGCACGTATCATATCTTCCACTTGCCACATATATATAAGGTATTCGGCTATATTATTCTCTTTTAACTGTTTGGAAATAAACATTTCTTTATTTTTTAAGTTACAAATTGAAAATTATAAGGTTCAACGTGCTTCACACAAGATATGTTTTCCTGTCAGTACATCGTTTTTCCTAATATAGTATAAATGAAGCCGACTACAGACATCAACATCACTATAACACCGATAACACGGTTCAAAATCCAAATGCCACGTAAATTGAAACGAGTACGTACTTTATTGACAAAATACGTAATACCGAACCACCATAAAAGTGCTCCCAGTACAATGGCCAGATAACCGACCAACTGAAGCCCCAACGGACTACCCGGCATCACAAAAGAAAAACGGGCGAACAAACCGATAAATAGGAAAATAATCAAAGGATTAGAGAATGTCACAAAGAAAGCTGTGACAAAATTATGTAGATAACTGCCTGGTGTAGAAGATACAGGTCGGATAGAATGGACAGGATTGCTACGGAAAGTGTAAATACCGAACATTAATAACATGACGCTACCAACAATCTGTAAAAGCACCTGGTTCTTTGCCAGAAATTCATCCATGAAACTCATTCCATATCCTGTTATCAGAGCATAGCCTATATCGCTCAAAGCCGCTCCCAACCCGGTAACAAATCCATACCATCGTCCTTTGTTCAGTGTGCGCTGAATACAAAGTACCCCAACAGGACCTAAGGGCGCAGAAACCACTACGCCAACTATAAGTCCTTTCACCAGCAAATCGAGTATGGTTACTTGTTCTATCCAATTCATGCTGCAAAGATGGTATTTTTTTGCGAAAGTACCTATATTTACACACAAATTTCTTTCATAGCCCGGCTCTTTTATGTAACTTTGCACCTTATTAATAGACTCTTGATATTACAACCTAGTTTTCAATTAACAAAACAACTATGATTCTATTTTTCAGAACACCCACTAAAAGTGTAATAGCAACAGAAGTCAATCATGAACTGGCTTCTGAAGATATTCAAAAACTGAGTTGGCTTTATGGAGAAGCCACTGTAGAAAACGAAGAAAACCTGAAAGGCTGCTTCATCGGACCGCGTCGGGAAATGATAACCCCTTGGAGTACAAATGCTGTAGAAATTACTCAGAACATGGGGTTGACAGGTATACAACGCATTGAAGAATATTTCCCTGTGAAAGATGAAAATGCCGAATACGACCCCATGCTACAACGCATGTATAAAGGATTGAACCAGGAGATTTTCACTGTTAACATTAAACCTCAACCGATTGTTTACATTGAGAATCTGGAAGAATATAATGAAAAAGAAGGTCTTGCACTTTCTCGTGAAGAAATGGACTACCTGCTGAAAGTCGAAAAAGACCTGGGACGTAAATTAACTGACTCTGAAGTATTCGGCTTTGCACAGATTAATTCGGAACACTGCCGCCATAAAATCTTCGGCGGAACATTCATCATTGATGGTGAAGAGATGGAATCATCTTTATTTCAGATGATTAAAAAAACGACAGCCGAAAATCCCAATAAAATTATTTCTGCTTATAAAGATAATGTGGCTTTTGCAGAAGGCCCGGTTGTGGAACAATTCTCTCCGGCCGACCACTCCACTTCCGACTATTTCATTATCAAAGATATCAAAACAGTCATCTCGCTAAAAGCTGAAACACATAACTTCCCCACTACCGTAGAGCCGTTCAACGGTGCATCAACCGGTACCGGAGGTGAAATCCGCGACCGTATGGGTGGTGGTAAAGGTTCATGGCCCATTGCAGGTACAGCTGTCTATATGACTTCTTATCCGCGCACTGAAGAAGGACGTGAATGGGAAGATATCTTGCCGGTACGCCAATGGTTATACCAGACTCCCGAGCAAATTTTAATTAAAGCTTCCAACGGTGCTTCCGATTTTGGTAACAAATTCGGTCAGCCGCTGATTTGTGGTTCTGTATTGACCTTCGAGCATCAGGAGAACGGTGAAAAGTATGCATACGACAAAGTTATCATGCTGGCCGGTGGCGTGGGTTACGGTACTCAACGCGACTGCCTGAAAGGTCACCCCGAAACAGGAAACAAAATTGTTGTTATGGGTGGTGACAACTATCGAATCGGTTTGGGTGGCGGTTCTGTTTCCTCTGTTGAAACAGGTCGATACTCATCGGGAATCGAACTCAATGCAGTTCAACGTGCCAATGCAGAAATGCAGAAACGTGCTTATAATGTAGTTCGTGCCTTGTGTGAAGAAGAAAACAATCCGATTGTTTCTATCCACGACCACGGTTCGGCAGGTCACGT
>OODH01001630.1_pt1 | contig 12778 bp, 9 predicted proteins | sample 1671391 | NCBI WGS metagenome assembly OODH01 (sample SAMN06348152, study PRJEB24527) | human gut metagenome | biome: human gut; feature: ankylosing spondylitis patient; material: feces | host: Homo sapiens | place: China | collected 2015-10 | reverse complement strand
CCATCATTTTTGCCACCTACCCGCTAATCGCAAACATCCAGCACGCATCATTAATATTTAACGTGGTGTTCTTCATTACCATTCTTTCTTTGGTTGTACAGGGAACAACAGTCAGTTTCATGGCGAAACTACTCGGTTTGTCAACCCCCGAAGAACGCAAAAACGTCTTTAACGTCGAACTACCCGAAGAAATTAAAACCGCCATGTCTGAAATTGAAGTCATTCCTTCCATGTTGGCAAAAGGTGACAAATTAATGGATTTGGTATTACCGGATAACACGTTGGTAGCCTTGATCAAAAAGAACGATTCATATTGCGTCCCCAAAGGAAAAACCAAACTACATACCGGAGATAAGTTACTCGTGATCACGGATGATGATGAAGCTCTCATGAAGACTTATGAAAGCCTAGGGATCACGGATTATTCAATTCAAAAAAATGCTTGATACTAGCCATACGGTAGTACATCAGAGATAAGAAAAATTACACTTTATAGGCATTTTCTATCATCTGATAAAAACTAAATATTTGTTTTGATAAACAAATTGTCGTATTATTGTGCTATCAAAACACGACCACTAAAAAGATTAAATTTATGAGCATTAAAGGAACAAAAACAGAACAAAACTTATTGAAATCATTTGCCGGTGAATCACAGGCCAGAAGTCGTTATACTTTTTTCGCTAGTGTAGCTAAAAAAGAAGGATTCGAACAAATCGCGGGAGTATTCATGGAAACTGCCGAACAGGAAAAAGAACACGCCAAGAGATTCTTCAAATTCTTGGAAGGCGGAATGGTTGAAATCACCGCATCTTACCCCGCAGGAGTTATCGGCACTACATTGGAGAATTTGCAGGCTGCCGCTGCAGGCGAGCATGAAGAGTGGTCGTTGGACTATCCTCACTTTGCCGATGTTGCCGAGCAGGAAGGCTTCCCCGAAATAGCCGCCATGTACCGTAATATTTCCATTGCTGAAAAAGGACACGAAGAACGCTACCGTGCTTTTATCCAAAACATCGAAACCGCTTCTGTTTTCGCCAAGGAAGGCGAAGTGGTATGGCAGTGCCGTAACTGCGGTTTCATCTACACAGGCAAGGAAGCTCCTCAGGTGTGTCCGGCTTGTTTGCATCCGCAGGCTTACTTCGAGGTGAAGAAGGAAAACTATTGATAACCGGTACATCTGTCCAAATACCGGATTCAGGCGCGGATTATACGAAAGCATACGGCATATTTTGTCCGTTATATTCGTATAATCCGCGCCTTTTTCATATCTTCTCTGCAACTTGTATTCCGGTTCATTCGGCGACCGGTTTTCGGCCGCTTTTTATCTGTAATATTATTTCTTTAGTACTACGGAAAGCGCTTCATAGGCTTTGGAAGCATCTTGAATCTGAAGCAGTTTTTCCCAATTGGCAGCCGGTTCTGTCTTATGATTATATCGTTTGAGGATATTCAATATAAGTTTGCCGTTTTCTGTAACAGCTTTTGCAATGAAAGCACCACATTCGTTTTCTACTTTTACATTTAACTTCTCTACTCCTTCGGGAGCCGCTTTGTACCCTTCCGGAAGATTTACAGTGATATTCCATTGGAAAGTGCGGGGAGCGGACATATAAATGTCGGCGGAGCGTTTACGTTCCTTACCTTCAATCTGCGTCTGCTCACCTATGAGTCTGCCTGCGGAAAGCACGTAATTAGGTCCTGCTTTTCGGATATAGCCATCCATTGTATAACGAACGTTATAAATAAAGGCTGCGCTGTCCGGACGATTACCCAAACATTGCATCTGATAGCCGAGCAACTCTTTGGCATTTTCGCCGTGGTAGAAGTCTATTTCCCATTTATAATCTTCCTTTTCCTGTTCGCGGCCCTTTCGGAATGCTTCTCGAAGATCATCCGCGTATTTCTTGCCTACTTCTTCGGCAAACTCCTTATCAATGCTAAGCAGGAGCCGATAGGCTGCATCCACATCTTCCAGCTTAACCAATGCAGACTGCATGTATTCTTTTTGTGTTCCGGTGCGGTATTCGTTCCGGCTGACGGTGAGCAGCGTATTGTCGATGTCGGCCTGTATGGTAGTGATGTTTTGGTTATCATCGGCTGTACCTGCTGGCAGATTGAAATGTTCCCGCTCGGCCTTTGTCTTCAGCTTCTTGGCTTTCTTCTTATCCGGTTCCAGGATGGCTTGTCTGCCTTGATAACGGGCAGGAATTTCATGGGGAATAAGGTAGGCTGTAGGCGGGAGGTAGTATTTCTGACTTTCCGGAAGTGCAAGAAGCCAGGTGGTGTTGCGGTAATTCGTCAATTTGTCAAGCGGTTCTTTGTCTTCGTTGGTAACCATTCCAAACAGATTGGGAACATCCACCCAATCCAGCAATCCCTGAAAATAGATGATGAACAGCTCGTTGTTGCAATCACTTTTAATGTCCGATAACAATGCAAAACGATAGTAATTGTAGATGAAATCTGCTTTTTTTTCGTCTGTCCAGTCTTTTTTCTTTATTTGCTTTACGTTGCGGAGAAGCCGGATACCTTTCTTGGGGCTACTTAAACCGCCATATCCGCTATATTTTTGAGCTTGCTTTATAAATTCCCAGTCGTCTTCCTGTATGGCAGCCGCATCAGGATTGGATTGTAGTCCTTTTTCTGTGGTGCTTTTTGGAATATAGGTGTATTTTTTCATCTTGCTATTGGTGATGTACATCAATGTCATTGGAGTTTGCTGCATAGGGTTGTACCATAAGTCGGGTTCGGTTTGTTCTATATCCTTTACAGCCACATCAAGCAGGATGTTTCCGTTTTCGTCTTTGCTTTGTTTAAAGTCCGGTGCGCCGTTCAGAGTACGGTACTGGGTAGTAAGTTTGTCATCTATCTCGCAATGTACCGTATAGGAAAGCATCGGGTGGCTTTGGCGAAACCGGAAGACGAACGGGTCGAGATTGTGGTTTTCCAATGAAGTGTAGTTGAAGAAGAAAATATCTACCTTATCACCGATTTCCAGTCCGGGTACGGCAAGTTTCTGAAGTTGTTCCTGGTCTTTCTTGCCTTCGGTGGCTGTCATGTATTCGTCGGTGCTTATTTCGTTTACGGTACCGTCCGGTTTGATGATGCGCACGCCCAGTACTTGCTGGTAGTTTTCGTCGTACCGCCAGTCTTTTTTACGTATTTCCGCTTTATAATCAAATTCGGAGAACTCTTTCAAAGCGGCTTTATCGTTAATTTGCACAAGCATACGGTATAAGTCGCGACAATTTACTTCACGGTCGATATAATGAAATCCTCCGAGGAAGGCGCCGACGTTGAATCGGGTCTTTTTGGTGATTTCCAACCGGCTGTGTGCTGCCAGAATGACGGCTGACTCATCTTTATATTTATCGGGAATAGCCGTGTTGGTAAATTCGGGCAGTTTCAATGCCCAGACTTCTTTTCTCGTTTCCTCTGCAAAGAGTTTGTATTTCTCTTTGTCATCGGCATTGGCATTAGGGGTGGTTAATAAAAGTGCCAACACCCCCATCAGGAATAACATGTTCTGTTTCATTATTATTGTTTTTTGAGGATGATTTGTTCGTGGGATGCATCAGCCCATTTCCGCAAGTGTGTATTCCAGGTTGCAATTTCGTTGCGGGGAATACGTTTTTCGGTTATCTCCATTACTTTCCGGAAAATGATTTTGTTTCTTTCTGTTTTGTAAGAGCAACAGAGTATACCTTGCGGCGTATGGATTGAGATGCCTTTGGGGCAATAAGAAAGTACGTAGCCTGCGGGTATTTCCAGTTCTGTGTGGCGTACGATGCGGCAACGGAGCGGGAGCTCGTAATCATGGATGCGTTTGGCGGTGTCTATCGGTTGGTCAAACAGGTCATTGTGAAGGTCCAGCTCTATGTAAAACTCGTTATCGGCTATTTGTACAGCACTGCTGTTTATTACTTCTCCGGTCAGAGCAGCCCATTCCTGTTGAGGTTCCTGCTGTATCCAACTGACCGAATTAATCTGATAATTGTGATTATCTCCGGTCAGGATACGGGAAAGATACTCTTTCCGACCGCTTTTATCGTTTTCATGGTAGGCTGTGAGGAAAAATTCTTTCATGTCTCCACTCCAACTACGGGTTGCATTGCCCTGCAATACTTTGTTCGCTTGTTTGTCGGATAGGCTACAGATATAGGACAAACTGTCTATAGATGCACTGCTGTTCAGCATGGGCAATGTGTGCACGATACAGTTTTCTCCATTTTCTATTACAGCTTCCCTTCCTTGTATGCTTTCGGGTATGAATTCCGCGTTTATATATTCGTTGGTGGCATCCAGATAATAGGTTTTTCCCCGGTAGATAAGGCTGCATATCATGTGATTGACGGATGCAAGTGTAGCTATTTCGCTCATCCGGTAGGGGATGTCTACAGTGCCTATATCGGTAAGGCGGGCATCAAAACCTTGTGCTTTCAGCAATGTACGGAGCAAGATTGCCATTCCTTTGCAGTCGCCGTACCGTTTACGCAACACTTCTGCGGGAGTATCGGGTTTGTGTCCCAATATACCTGCTTCAAAAGCGATATAACGGATATTTTGTTGTACCCAGGCATATGTGTTACGTATTTTTTCCATGTCCGTACGGCAGCCTTCGGTGATTTCTGCTAATAGACTGTCGAGTTCGGGTATGTTGCAGTCTACTTGTGCCAGTCCGTTAGACCACCGGTACATATCGTGAACATCTTTAAATGAGCCGGTTATCAGTATGTGCGGGTATATTTTACCCGATGCCGGCATATGTTTTTCGTCTTTCATGGCCGGCATGTCCGTCACGGTATAAGTGAATAAGGAGTCTCCGGCACTGTTGATGCCGCGTTCACAGTGAATAGAAGGAGTAAAATTCCTTTCTGTCAACCGGAAATGGGAGAGGGATTGCGGAATGATGAATGTTATTTGCTTTGTTTTTATAAAATAATCCTCACCCAAATAGATTCGTGTAAAATAATGCAGGTCATGAAAAGTACGTTTAAACGTAACTTCCGTCTTTTTTCCTTTACGGTCAAGATTGATGTTGAAGAAGCAAACCTTGCTGTCGTCGAAGAAGACATTTTCCGGCGTGATGCTTTTATATTCTGCCTTTCCTCCGCCTTTGGCGGAAGCTCCGTCCAATGAAATGAATTCTCCGTAGTAGGTGTAGGGTTGCAATGCAGTTCCCATTCTTGTGGCTTCATAGGATGTTTCTTTTCTGTTGCGTACGGTAGGAATACCGTCTTCTTCCATAAAGATATAGGAGTCGCTGCATTGTGTAATGACAATGTTGTCATCAAGTGTTTGTCCGTGTAAGTTGCAAACGTACAAGCACAAAAGTATACATGTATAGATACAACTGCTTTTCATGTCAGTCTGCTATAAGATTAGATAATAGGTATTTGCAAAGATAGCAGTTTGTAATATTTTGACAAAAATAAATATATTAAAATTGCAATTTCTTGCCTTGAAGCAAGAAATTAATCTTTTTATCCGAAAGTTATTTCCCGTCGGATGCGGCTTAAGGTATATGGAGAGATATTCAAGAAAGAAGCGATTTCCTTCAGACTTATCTGGTGAACGATGTCGGGACATCTTCTCAATAATTCTTGATAGCGTATTCTAGGAGAATTCGGATATAGACTCAATAGCCGGTGATAAGTCATACAGAACAGGTTTTCTGCAATCTTACGGCCTAATAACTGGTTTTGCTGGCTTGCTGCCCAAAATGCTTCCAATTGGTTATAAGATAATTGATAGACGGTACTCGCCTTGATTGCTTCCGTATAAACAATGGCGGGTGTCTGTTTTGTGAATGACTCATAGTCTACCACAAAATCCTTTTCAAAACTGTAGCCAATGATATGTTTGTCTTCTTCCGTATCAAGGTAGAAGTAACGGAAACCTCCTTGGGAGATATAGGCAATGTTATGGCACACTTCACTTGCCTGACAAAAGAACTCTCCTTTCTTGTAAAGACGTTTTTTCCCGTTTTGCAGGAAATGTTTAATCAAAGGAGAAAGTTCCAAAAAGTTCAGATACTCGTTGAAGTGTGCCATAACCGTTTATTTCTGCGGATGCGGATAGTCTATCGTATAGTGCAGTCCGCGGCTTTCCTTGCGCTCCATGGCCTGGCGGGTAATCAGGTATCCTACGTTAATCATGTTGCGCAGTTCGCAAAGCTCGCGGGTGGCCTTGCTGCTCTTGAACAGTTTTTCCGTCTCCTCGTAAAGAATATCCAGGCGGTTCCATGCGCGGGTCAGGCGGGTGTTGCTGCGGACGATGCCTACGTAGGATTCCATAATCTGGTTCACTTCCTTCATGCTTTGCGTAATGAGCACACGCTCTTCGTTGGAGATGGTGCCCTCGTCGTTCCATTCGGGGATGTCTTCGTTGAAATCATAACGTTCCAATACGCTCAACGCATGCTTGGCGGCTGCATCGGCATAAACTACCGCTTCAATCAATGAGTTGGAAGCCAGGCGGTTGCCTCCGTGAAGACCGGTGCAAGAGCATTCGCCGATGGCATACAGGCGGCGGATACTGGACTGTCCGTCCAGGTCTACCTTGATACCGCCGCAGAGATAGTGTGCCGCAGGGGCTACCGGAATGTAGTCTTTCGTAATGTCGATGCCTATGCTGAGGCATTTCTTATAGATATTCGGGAAGTGTTTCTTGGTTTCTTCGGGGTCTTTGTGGGTGACATCCAGATACACATGCTCGTCGCCGCGCTGCTTCATCTCGTTGTCGATGGCACGTGCCACGATGTCGCGCGGGGCGAGTGAAAGACGCGGGTCGTACTTCTGCATGAATTCCTTGCCGTCCATGGTACGGAGCACGCCGCCGTAGCCGCGCATGGCTTCCGTTATCAGGAAGCAGGGGCGGTCGCCCGGATGATAGAGGGCGGTGGGGTGGAACTGGATAAACTCCATGTCCTTCACGGCGCCTTTGGCGCGGTAGACCATGGCGATGCCGTCGCCCGTGGCCACCAGCGGGTTGGTGGTGTTGCGGTATACAGCTTCGCAACCGCCCGTAGCCATGATGGTTACTTTGGAGAGGAACGTATCCACCTCTCCGGTATTTTCGTTCAGCACATAGGCGCCATAGCATTTGATGCCCGGAGTATAGCGGGTGACGATAATGCCCAAGTGGTGCTGCGTAATGATTTCCACCGCAAAGAAATTGGTAAATACGGTGATGTTGGGGTGCTGCTTCACGGCTTCAATCAGGCTTTCCTGTATCTCCGCACCCGTATTGTCCTTGTGGTGCAGGATGCGGAATTCCGAGTGTCCGCCTTCCTTGTGCAGGTCGAATTCTCCGTTATCTTTTTTGTCGAAATTCACTCCCCATTTAATGAGTTCACTGATTTGTCCTGGAGCATTGCGCACTACCTTTTCTACGGCTGCACGGTCGCTTATCCAGTCTCCGGCAATCATGGTGTCTTCGATATGCTTGTCGAAATTGTCTACCGCCAGGTTGGTGACGGAGGCTATCCCGCCTTGTGCGAAATAAGTGTTTGCCTCTTCCAGGCCGGCCTTGCAGATGAGGGCTACTGTTCCTTTATGCGCCACTTTCAGCGCAAAACTCATACCGGCAATTCCGGAGCCGATAACGAGGAAATCGAACTTTCTTACCATAGTTTCGTGTATTTAACACCGCAAAACTACAAAATAAGTACGTTCCTTGTCTCCCTTATGGGCATTAATTCGTAAAAATACCTACCTTAGCGGCAAAAACCGGATAAAATGAATCGAATTTTTCATGCGCGTATCGCTGCCGGACAGTATTTGTTTGTTGCTTTGGCAGGTGTAATAGCCGTTTACGGCCTTTGGGAAAAGCAAATTCTCATCGCTGTCCTTTTTATGCTTCTGCTGGTTGTCAGTATCGAGAAGTTGATTCATACTACCTATACCGTTACTGCCGACAATAAACTGTTGCTGTTTTTCGGCCGGTTTTCACGGGGGAAGGAAATCCTGCTGAAGGATATTACGTCGGTAGAGCGCGCTTCCTCCATGCAGATAGGCGGATTTGCCGTTATGCGCTATGTCCTGGTGAGGTATGGCGAGGGTAAGTGTGCAGCGCTTCTTCCCGTCAAAGAGGAAGAGTTTATCCGCCTGCTTGAGCAGCGTATGTCGCAATAAGATGATAATTATGTAAGGCATTACGCTTTTTTTTCTGAATTTCTTGTCGTATCTTGCATGCAGAAATCCATAAATGTAAGAACTATGAAATATCAAGTTGCCATTATCGGCGGCGGTCCTGCGGGATATACGGCTGCGGAAACAGCCGGAAAGGCCGGTTTGAGTGTTGTGCTTTTTGAAAAGCGGAATCTTGGCGGAGTGTGTCTGAACGAGGGGTGTATTCCTACCAAGACTTTATTGTACTCTGCAAAAACGTATGACAATGCATGCCACGCATCCAAATACGCGGTCAGCGTGTCGGAAGTTTCGTTTGATTTGTCCAAGATTATAGCACGCAAGCAGAAGGTTGTGCGGAAACTGGTGTTGGGTGTCAAAGGAAAACTGACTGCCGGCAATGTAACCATTGTGACCGGCGAGGCTTCCGTCATAGATAAGAATCATGTTCTGTGCGGTGACGAAACTTATGAATGCGATAATCTATTGCTCTGCACAGGTTCGGAAACATTTATTCCGCCCATTCCCGGAGTGGATACGGTGCCTTACTGGACGCATCGCGATGCGTTGGACAATAAGGAGCTTCCAAAGTCACTGGCCATTATCGGTGGTGGGGTAATCGGTATGGAGTTTGCCTCATTCTTCAACAGCCTGGGGGTAGAGGTCACTGTCATCGAGATGCTGGACGAGATATTGGGTGGAATGGACAAGGAGCTGTCGGCCATGCTTCGTGCGGAGTATGCCAAGCGCGGCATTAAATTCATGCTGGACACAAAGGTGGTGGCACTGTCCGAAGTTGCGTCCGGAAATGGAGACACGCAGCAGATACAGGTAAATTATGAAAATGCCGAAGGTGCGGGTTGTGTAATTGCGGAAAGATTATTGATGAGCGTCGGCCGCCGTCCCGTAACGAAAGGCTTCGGATTGGAGAACCTGAATTTAGATAAAACGGCGCGCGGAAATATACAGGTGGACGGACAGATGCAGACTTCCGTTCCGGGGGTATATGCCTGCGGGGATTTAACCGGATTTTCTTTGCTGGCCCATACCGCTGTGCGCGAGGCGGAAGTGGCGGTACATGCCGTACTGGGGAAGAAAGACTGTATGAGTTACAGGGCTATTCCCGGTGTAGTATATACCAATCCTGAGATTGCGGGTGTGGGAGATACGGAAGAGGCCTTGCAAAGAAAGGGTATTCCTTATCGTGCCGTCAAGCTGCCTATGGCTTATTCCGGTCGCTTTGTCGCGGAGAATGAGGGCATTAACGGTATGTGCAAGTTGTTGCTGGCGGAAGATAATACCGTTTTGGGAGCACATGTGCTGGGCAATCCGGCTTCGGAGATTATCACGCTGGCCGGTATGGCTGTCGAACTCAAACTGACGGCCTCGGAATGGAAAAAGATGGTATTCCCGCATCCTACGGTAGGCGAAATCTTTAAGGAAGCTCTTTAACCGGATGACGGATATTTTGTAATACTCACTTAAATGGAATACATTATATTATGAAAATCGTAAAGTTGATGACTTGCGATTCTGCAACTCAAGCCCACATTGTTCAGGGAGCGTTACAGAATGAAGGAATTGATTCCATGTTGCGGAATGAGAATATGTCCACACTACTGGCCGGATTGCAAGTAGGTGATCTGACAGGAGTGGATATATTGGTGGGTGAAAAAGACTATGAAGCGGCAATCAGCCTGTTGGAACAAAACCAGATGATTCCTGAACAATTGAAATACTGTCCTTTCTGCGGTTCCCCCGATATTAAGTTCGTATTGAGGAAAGGGCATCGGATGAGGGCTGTTGCCGCGGTTATTGCCTCTTTGTTGGCCAGTGCCGCTCCGGGCACCAACCATTGGGAGTATGTTTGTAATCAATGTAAAGGAAGATTTGAGAAACCGGTTGCCAAAAACAGTCGGACAACTGACGAACCTGAATGATAGCTTGTAAGAAGATGAGAAAATATTGCTTATTCCCGATTGTATTGATTTTGACGTTGATTCCCTGTGTATTGCCTGCACAGGGAATATCACCTGAAACAAACTCTTTGTCTTCGCAACTGGATACATTGATAAAGTATCAATTGCCCGCAGGCTCCAATGTATCTGTTTCAGCATACGACCTGACCGCCAATAAGGTTCTGTATGATTATCAGGCGGATAAACTTTCCCGTCCGGCCTCTACGATGAAGCTGCTGACTACGATTACGGCGCTTGCGCGTCCTGAGGCGGACGAGCCTTTCCGTACGGAAGTCTGGTATAAGGGAGTGATTGAGCGTGATACGCTGAAAGGGGATATATACGTTGTCGGCGGCTTCGACCCTGAGTTTGACGACGAGGCGCTGGATTCTTTGGTAGGCAGCGTGGCGCGGCTGCCTTTCTCTGTGGTTCAAGGCAGGATATATGGCGATGTTTCCATGAAAGACTCCCTGTATTGGGGAAGCGGCTGGCTGTGGGACGATACGCCCCATTCTTTTCAGCCGTACCTGTCGCCGCTGATGCTCGATAAAGGAGTGGTTACGGTGACCGCTTTTCCCGGTGCACAAGGTGATGCGGCACGTTTGGAATGTACGCCCGCTTCGTCTTATTACACGCTGGCCAATACAACGAAAACCCGTACTCCCTCTGCCGGACGTTTCCGCGTATCCCGCAACTGGCTGGAGAACGGCAATGAACTGGCGGTATCGGGTAATGTGGATGGGAGGCGTACCGGTACGGTGAATATCTACTCTTCTCAGGATTTCTTTATGCACACCTTCCTGGAGCGTTTACGGGCAAAAGGCATTCATTGTCTGTCGGATTATTCTTTCCGCGAGTTTCAAAAAGACAGTGTTTCAGTGCGAATGGCATCTTATAGCACTTCTGTACAGACGGTAGTCAACCGGATAATGAAGGAGAGCGATAATCTGAATGCAGAAGCTCTGTTATGCCGTTTGGGTACACAGTTTACGGGCGGCAGGCATGTTTCGGCTGCGGACGGGCTTTCGGCTGTCCGTCAGTTAATCGGAAAGCTGGGTTATCTCCCCGACCGCTATAATCTGGCAGACGGTTGCGGGCTTTCCAACTATAACTACATCTCCTCTGAACTTTTAGTCGCTTTCTTGAAATTCGCTTATTCACGCACGGATGTGTTTCAGAAACTGTATAAGGCGTTGCCTATCGGCGGAGTGGACGGAACACTGAAGAACCGTATGAGGAAAGGGACGCCTTCTTATAAGAATGTGCATGCCAAGACCGGTTCTTTTACGGCTATAAACTGCCTGGCTGGTTATTTGAAGGCGAATAACGGACACCACATTGCTTTTGCCATTATGAATCAGAATGTGCTTTCCGGCAGGGAGGCGCGTAAATTCCAGGATGCAGTCTGTGACATGCTTATCCGATGAATGGCCGGTTGGTGTGAACTTTATTTTTCAGGCACGGAATTACGCAGGTTGCACGGATTTTTTCAGTTTAATCCATGCTGCACTTTTCATTCGTGCAATCCGCGTAATCCCGTGCCTGAAAGGTCTTTTTAACGGAAGGAACTGTCTTTATTTATACTGTGCCCAGTCCACATTCTTCATATCCCCGCTTTTTGCCAGTTCGGCGTGCATAGCCAGAGCGGCACGCATGGAATGAGGAGTCTGCGCTTTGCCGTCGGTCAGTTTCAGATAATCCCACAGGATATTCTTGTAGTCCGGATGAACACAGTTCTCGATGATTGCCTGTGCACGTTCTTTCGGGCTCTTGCCGCGCAGGTCGGCAACACCTTGTTCGGTAACGATGATGTTGACATCATGCTCGCTGTGGTCCACATGGGATACCATCGGTACGATGGCGCTGATTTTGCCTTCTTTGGCTACGGACGGGCAGGTGAAGATGGAGATGTAGGCGTTGCGCGTAAAGTCGCCCGAACCGCCGATACCGTTCATCATCTTCGTACCGCCGATATGGGTGGAGTTTACGTTTCCGTAGAGGTCGGCTTCGATGGCCGTGTTGATGGAGATAATACCTAAACGGCGCACCACTTCGGGACTGTTGGATATTTCCGACGGGCGGAGAACCAGCTTGTCGCGGAAGAAATCCATATCATCATAGATACCTTGCAGGCAGTCATTGGTAACGGTCAGCGAGCAGGCGCTACCAAATTTAACACGACCGTCGCGGATCAATCCGATAACGGAATTCTGAATCACTTCGGTGTACATTTCGAAAGCCGGAATCGTTTTGTCACGTCCGAGGGCTCCCAATACTGCATTGGCTATATTGCCTACCCCCGATTGCAACGGAAGGAAAGTAGATGGAATGATGCCACGCTTCATGTCGGCAGCTAAGAAATCGGCTACGTTCTGACCGATTTTATCTGTCAACGGGTCTGCTTCGGCAAAAGAACGGGCTTCGTCCGGCCAGTTTGTTTCCACTACGCCGATAATCTTCTTCGGGTCTACTTGTATATAAGGTGTACCGATTCGGTCACTGGGTTTATAGATCGGTATTTCGCGGCGATAAGGGGGATCGAGCGGTTCGTATACATCGTGCATTCCCATCATGTTTTTGCTGTGGGCGCTGTTCAGCTCCACGATGATTTTATCTGCCAGACGACAAACGGTAGGAGCAAAGATCGGAAGAGCACACGTCTGAACTCCAGTACGATCAGATCTCGTA
>OODH01001612.1_pt1 | contig 12872 bp, 9 predicted proteins | sample 1671391 | NCBI WGS metagenome assembly OODH01 (sample SAMN06348152, study PRJEB24527) | human gut metagenome | biome: human gut; feature: ankylosing spondylitis patient; material: feces | host: Homo sapiens | place: China | collected 2015-10 | reverse complement strand
TGCGGGGTGACCGCTACTGCATCCCGGTCAAGGCTGAATACCGTGGACAGGTTCAGGGACTGATCCATGACCAGTCTTCTACCGGTTCTACGCTTTTTATTGAACCTATGGCTGTCGTGAAACTGAATAATGACCTGAAGGAACTTTATGCCAGAGAACAGGAAGAAATCCAGATCATTCTTGCCGGTCTGAGTGAAGAAGCCGCCCAGTATATTGAAGAAATCCGGGCGGATTACCGTGCTTTGACCGATCTCGACTTTATTTTTGCAAGAGGTGCATTGGCTCTGTCCATGAAAGCCAGCCGTCCGGTTTTTAACGAAGAAAATAAAATCCATATCCGTGAGGGACGTCACCCGCTGCTGGATCCTAAGACGGTCGTTCCGATTACGGTCACTCTCGGAGAAGAGTTTGATCTGCTGATCGTGACCGGTCCAAATACCGGTGGTAAGACCGTTTCCCTGAAGACAGTCGGACTTTTCTGTCTCATGGGGCAGGCAGGGCTGCATATCCCTGCCGGTGACCGCTCGCAGCTTGCAGTTTTTCATCAGATCTATGCGGATATCGGAGACGAACAGAGTATTGAGCAGAGTCTGAGTACTTTTTCTTCCCATATGACGAACATTGTATCGTTTCTTAAGAAAGTAGATTCACACTCTCTGGTCTTATTTGATGAGTTATGTGCAGGAACAGACCCGACAGAGGGAGCGGCACTGGCGATCGCCATTCTTTCACATCTCCATTCACAGGGGATCTGCACCATGGCGACGACTCATTACAGTGAGCTGAAAGTCTATGCACTTTCCACTCCGGGAGTAGAGAATGCATGCTGTGAATTTGATGTCCAGAGTTTACGCCCGACTTACCGGCTTCTGATCGGTATCCCCGGCAAAAGTAATGCCTTTGCTATTTCCGGGAAACTCGGACTCCCCGATTATATTATTGATGACGCAAGAGAGCGTCTGACGGAACAGGATATTTCTTTTGAGGATCTTCTCACCGATCTGGAGACAAGTAAACGTACGATTGAAAAGGAGCGGGAAGAGATTTCTGCTCTCCGCAAAGAGGCTGAAGAATTAAAATCGCAGGCAAAAGAGCGGCAGGAAAAGCTGGACGAACAGCGTGACCGGATCCTGCGTGAGGCAAATGAAAAGGCAAATGCCATCCTCCGGGATGCAAAGGAAGTCGCAGATGAGACGATCCGCAAATTCCATAAATTCGGCAAGGAAAATATTTCTGCGGCAGAGATGGAAAAAGAACGGGAACGGATCCGTAAGAAAGTCAATGATACTGCCGCTGCTTCTTCACTGAAGTCAAAAAAACCGAAAAAAGAACATAAGCCTTCCGACTTTAAACTGGGAGAATCTGTCAAGGTTCTGAGCATGAACCTGACCGGAACTGTCAGCTCTCTGCCGGATGCTCGTGGAAATCTGACAGTTCAGATGGGAATCCTTCGTTCCCAGGTCAATATTTCAGACCTTGAGATCATTGAAGAACCATCTTCATATGATGCAAAGAAAATGAACCGCACTTCCAAAGGGAAGATCAAAATGGGAAAATCTCTCTCTGTCCGCCCGGAGATCAATCTGCTTGGACGAACTGTAGATGAAGCGGTTGCAGAACTGGACAAATACCTCGATGATGCACTGCTCGCCCATTTATACACGGTCCGTGTTGTCCACGGAAAAGGAACCGGGGCATTGCGTAAAGGAATCCATGAATATCTGCGTCGGCAGAAGCACGTAAAATCTTATCACCTCGCTGAATTTGGAGAGGGCGATGCAGGTGTTACGATCGTAGAACTCGGATAATAAGCCTGATAAATAAAAAGGAGGATCTTTCATGATAGGGAAACAAAAAATTCTCATCGTTGATGATGATGAAAATATTGCAGAGCTGATCTCGCTCTATCTGACAAAAGAATGCTTTGATACAAAAATGGTTTACAACGGCGAAGATGCACTGGCTGCTTTTGATACTTATCAGCCGAATCTTATTTTGCTTGACCTGATGCTTCCCGGCATCGACGGATATCAGGTCTGTCGTGAGATCCGTGCTAAATCCGTAACCCCGATCATTATGCTCTCTGCCAAAAGTGAGGTATTTGACAAGGTACTTGGCCTGGAGCTTGGTGCGGATGATTATATTATGAAGCCTTTTGACGCAAAAGAAATGGTTGCCCGTGTGCGTGCCGTACTCCGCCGCTATCAGGTCGGCAGACAGGCTGAACCCGCCCGGGAAAAGACCAAATGCGTTGAATATGAAGGACTGACGATCAATCTGACCAATTATTCTGTTCTCTGTGACGGGAAAAATGTAGAAATGCCTCCAAAAGAACTGGAGCTTTTATACTGCCTTGCCGCTTCACCGAATCAGGTCTTCACCCGTGAGCAGCTTCTTGACCGCATCTGGGGATATGAGTACATCGGTGATACAAGAACCGTTGACGTTCATATCAAGAGACTTCGTGAAAAGATCAAGGATCATCCTCACTGGAGTCTGAGTACCGTGTGGGGAATCGGCTACAAATTTGAAACGAAATAATTTTTACAACAGATGATATCCGGGGGAACATCATGAAAAGTATTTTGCACTTAAAATTTATCGTCCTATATATTATTTTTGGTTTTTTGTGCGTTTTTACAACCGCCACACTGACAAATGAGCTGATCATGGACAGACTGGAAGAAGATATTTCCCAGTCTCTTTACAGGGAGGCAACTCTGATCTCCAATAATTATCTGCCTTCTTATTTTTCAGAAGACTCTTCTATCTGGGCAGTCCAGTCCCAGCTCATTGCCATGCGGCTGTACTTAAATTCTTCTCTTTGGTTCGTCGCACCGGATGGAAGTCTCATTACCTCTTCCAATATCAGAGGTACGACTGCCCCCCGTACGATTGAAAATTTTGATCCGGCCGAAATCGGGAACAGCCAGTACATTACCGGAACTTACCACGATTACTTTGACGAGGATTTTATTACTGTCATGGCACCGGTCACTCAAGGATTCTCAACAAAGGGATATCTGCTGATCCATCATCCGGTTTCTGACATCCAAAAGCAGTGTTCGCTTCTGATGCGTCCGGTTTACATTACTCTGGCAGTGATCTTCGGACTGTCTTTCATTTTCCTGCTGGGATTCCACTTCTTTGTCTACCGCCCGCTGCGGCAGATCACAGAGGCCGCCAAGCAGTACGCCATGGGGAACCTGGATTATGCGATCCCGGTTCATTCTCATGATGAAATGGGATATCTTTCTGCCTCCCTGAACTTCATGTCTGTGCAGTTAAAAGACATGGATGATTATCAGAAAAAGATCGTAGCAAATGTTTCCCATGATTTCCGCTCACCGCTGACCTCCATCAAAGGTTATGTGCAGGCAATGACCGACGGAACAATCCCACCGGAATTACATGAAAAGTACCTGAATATCATCCTGTTCGAGGTGGAACGACTGACCGACCTTACTACCGACCTGCTCACTCTCAACGAATTTGATACCAAAGAGCTGCTTTTAGACAAAACCACCTTTGATATTCAGGAAGTGATCAAGAATACAGCCCTCTCTTTCGAGGGAGTCTGCACACCGAAGCACATTTCCATTCAGTTGCTGCTGCTTCCTGATGCGGTTTTTGTCTGTGCAGATAAGCGGAAAATCCAGCAGGTTCTTTACAACTTGATTGATAACGCAATCAAATTCAGCGAAAATGAATCTTCTGTTTTTGTGGAAGTATCAGGAAAAAATGATAAGATCTTTGTCTCTGTAAAAGATCAGGGAATCGGTATTCCGAAAAAAGAACTGAATAAAATCTGGGAACGTTTCTATAAATCTGATCTGTCCCGTGGAAAGGATAAGAAGGGAACCGGACTGGGGCTTGCTATTGTCAAGGAAGTGATCCAGGCTCACGATGAGCATATCAATGTCATCAGCACCGAAGGAGTCGGTACGGAATTTATCTTTTCTCTGAGCAAAGCCAGTCAGGATTAGGAGGAAAACTGATAAGAAAACCGGGATGACGATCTTTCAAGATTCTCTCATCCCGGGTATTTTTTTCTGTTGCTTTTTGCTGTAATACTTTTCCTGTCTGTAAACTGCTCTCTGGATTTTATTTGTAAACCAGCGGTTTAATATCGGCATCATCCATATTCTCTGCCGTCACCCATACATACCCCGTATTCACTTCCGCTTCATTTCCAATCTCAAGAACTGTACGGGCAGATGCGATCACTGCCGCATATCCCATTCCAAATGGATTCTGTACAACCAGTCCATCCAGTTCTCCGTCCTCCAGTGCTTTCACCTGTTCTTTTCCTGCATCAAATCCTACAATCTGAATTTCATCGGAATTGTCCAGTTCATCCAGCACCTGAATCCCCAACTGGGTAGAAGTTTCATTCAATGCAAAGATCCCTTTCAGTTCCGGATGCTTTTTCAGGTAATACGCAACCGCCTCTTCGTTACTCATTTTGTCGGCTGCCGACTTTACTTCCTCAAACTTTTCCGCTACAGTCGGTGCGGTTGCTCCGTCCTTCGTTGCTGTATCTGTTCCTCCGGCTGCCGTTCCGTCATCGCCATTTGCAGAAGTTTCTGCTGTATCTGTACCACTTCCATTTGCAGTGCCTGTCGTCTGAGCTGCATCATCCATCTTTTCTCCTGCTTCTGCTGCAGCCAGATCTTCTGCAGACATCCCAAGCTGCTCTGCCGCTGCTTTCCGCTTTAACTGATCCAGTTCATCTACATAGATCGTCTCTACTACGGATACATCAGGATGATTTGCCTTAATCTCCTCTGTTACACCGGCTTCTCTTTCTTTTCCATTCTCCGATACAGAATCATTAAGCAGAAGGGCAATTTCCCCACTGTCACCGATAGCCTCACATAATTTCTTCACACCTGTCTTTGCGGCTTCTTTATTATCTGTCCGGCAGATACACTGGATTCCCTGATAACTGTTTCCTGAATCAAACGCTACGATCGGAATCCCGTTCGCAGTCGCAAGATCAAACTGAACCTCCGAAGCACTCTCATCAATACTGGACACCGCAATCACATCGGGATATCTTGCAAGCTCTTCATCTAAGATGTTGACCATCTCATCAATATTATCATTCTCATCCGGGGCATTGTATACCACCTTGATCTTATCATCTCCGCTGTATCCAAGACTCTCATTAAGATCTTCGGCTGCCTGCTCCACACCTTTCTTTACTTCATCCCAGTAAGGTGTCCCTCCGGCTCTTCCGATCACGGAAATATAAGTTCCCGGCTCTAAATCCAATCCCTCTACATCTGCATATGCCGAAGGTGAAATGGCATCCAGATTCGCCTGCCATGCCGGAACTTCTGTCTTATCCCCGGTATAAATACTCTCTGTTTTTTTTGAATTGCCACAGGCACTCAATATCATTGCGGAACAAAGAACCGCACTGATCATAGCCACATAACGTCTTTTCATCATATTCCTCCGCTTTACATACTTTCAGGCTCTCAATCCACTATGATACACGAAACCCCGCAAAAAGGAAGTAGTTTTTTCTTAAAAAATGATGAAATCTTCTTTTAACCTGCATTTTTCATCCTCTGACCACTCGTTTTGCATTAAATTCCCGCCATTTTTCTTCTCCTTTTCTGTCGCTTTCTTGTATAAAAGCCTGATTTATGTTAAAATGTTGATGTTTATTGTATAATCTGTAACCGCTGAGTTACCAGTCCTTATATACTGCATTCAGACTGTTACATATAAAAAGAAAGGAATGAATCAAATGACAACAGCACATCTCTGCATCACGCTCGCGATCATCGTCTATTTAGGATGTATGCTTTATGTGGGCTATCGTTGCTCCAAGAACAACAACGACTCCGCAGATTTCTATCTGGGAGGCAGAAAATTAGGTCCTCTTGTTACCGCCATGAGTGCCGAAGCTTCTGACATGAGCAGTTGGCTTCTGATGGGACTTCCGGGACTTGCTTATCTGACCGGAGTTGCTGATGCCGGCTGGACAGCCATCGGACTTGCCATCGGTACTTATCTGAACTGGAGGATCGTAGCAAAAAGAATCCGCCGCTATACTCATGTAGCAGGAAATTCTATTACCCTTCCATCCTTTTTCAGCAACCGCTACCGTGATGAGAAAAAAATTCTCCAGTCGATCGGTGCTATTTTCATCGTAATCTTTTTTATCCCGTATACCGCTTCCGGTTTTGCCGCCTGCGGAAAGCTTTTTTCCAGCCTGTTCGGGATCAATTATCAGGTTGCCATGGTCATCAGTGCATTGATCATCGTCGGCTATACAACACTGGGCGGATTCCTTGCCGCATCCACCACAGATTTTATCCAGAGCATCATTATGTCGATCGCACTGGTTATTGTATTTATCTTTGGTATTCATGTAGCCGGAGGTGTGTCTGCTGTTGTTGAGAATGCTCAGTCTCTCCCGGGATATCTTACAATGCACACGACTTACGATCCGGTTTCAGGAACAGAACAGCCTTATCCGATTATCAGTATCGTATCCATGATTGCATGGGGACTTGGATATTTCGGCATGCCACATATCCTGCTCCGCTTTATGGCCATTGAAGATGAAGAGAAATTAAAGCTGTCCAGAAGAGTTGCAACCGGATGGGTTGTCATTTCTCTTGCAGTTGCAGTGCTGATCGGTATCATCGGACTTGCCATGACAGCAGCCGGTGAACTGATTCCACTGGAGGGTTCTGCTTCAGAGACGATCATTGTTAAGATTGCTGACCTGATGAGCCAGCATGGTGTACTTCCGGCACTTCTTGCGGGAACGATCCTCGCAGGTATCCTTGCCTCCACCATGTCAACGGCCGATTCACAGTTACTTGCTGCTTCTTCCTCCGTTTCTTCAGACCTTTTGGGAGATTTTCTGAAGAAAAAGACAGGAAAGAAAGGTTCGATGTTTGCGGATCGTATTACCCTGCTTATCATTGCACTGGTTGCAGTCTTCCTTGCAAGAGATCCGAACAGTTCTGTTTTCAATATCGTATCTTTTGCATGGGCCGGCTTCGGTGCTGTATTCGGACCGGTTGTCCTCTTTGCATTGTTCTGGAAACGTTCTAACTGGCAGGGAGCTTTAGCCGGAATGATTTCCGGCGGAGCAATGGTCTTCATTTGGAAATACCTGGTACGCCCGCTCGGTGGTGCGTGGGATATCTACGAACTGCTTCCGGCATTCCTTGTATCCTGTGCAGCGATCGTCCTTGTAAGCCTGCTTACAAAGGCCCCGTCCAAAGAGATCGTGGAGGAATTTGAAAGCGTATAATCCCTTTAAAATACGGGGAAAAAGACAGTCATGACTAACTCGTATCTGCCCGGAAGGTATTCGATTAAATACAGTTTCAACCCTTGTATATTTTAGATTCTTGTATTAGAATGTAGATAACGAAACGGAAGTTGTCCGTTTTGAAATCAAAAAAGGAGGATACATACCCATGGCACGTGTAATTAGTGATGAATGTGTAAAGTGTGGTACTTGCGAAGCTGAATGTCCGGTAAGTGCAATTTCTGAAGGCGAAGATACATATGTTGTTGATGCTGATTCCTGCATCGATTGTGGAGCATGTGAGGCTGCCTGTCCAGTAGGTGCTATCTCCGAGGCTTAAGATTACAGACGCAACGTGATCACAGAGCAAAAAAGTCCTGCCCGGCTGATGAAGTTCAGCCGCTGCAGGACTTTTTCTTTTCTGAAACAAACGGACATTCACTGCATAAAATATAGAAACAATGAAGTATCTGCAATTCCGGAGGCTGCAACTCTGGAAACTGCGAATCCGGTTGTAATTCCCGTGATATATGCCACAATTTGACGAACGATTAGCCGGCATTCCCGGAACAGCTTATGCTATAATAAAGCAAGAATTACAGTTCACCCCTTAAAGGTGAACTGTAATATGCCATGTCAGATAGGAGGTATAGATATCCATGGGGGAAGTCAGATTTATGATTTCCGAAGCCGCAAAAAAAGTGCATGTCGAATCTCATGTTCTACGCTACTGGGAAGAAGAGCTTGGACTTTCGATCGGCAGAACGGAAATGGGACATCGATATTATACCGAAGATGACATACAGCTTTTCTGCTGTATCAAAAGACTAAAAGATGAAGGAATGCTTCTGAGAGACCTGAAGCTGCTTATTCCTCAATTAAATGAGACCCGGAACCGGCTGCGTCAGGCGGACAAGGTCTCTGAAAAAACAACCGCAAAGTCCGCTGTAAAAGCACTTGCAGGTGCAGCCACAAAAACAGACATAAAGACTGTCGCAGATGCAGCTGCAAAGCCAGTCACAAATGCAGCCGCTCCTGCCGGAACGAATCCTGTTCCCACACCGGACTCTGTTGAAAAATCTTCAGCCGCCCTGCCATCGGCTGCCGTTACCCCTGATGAAATCATTACCCGGACGCAACTGGAACAGGTAAGATCTCTTCTCGGCGACGTGCTTTCCGAGGTAGTCACAGACAATAATTCCACGCTCACCGATCAAATCAGTAAGACAGTAACTTCTGATATACTCCGGGAAATGGACGACCTCTTTCAGGCAAAAGAGCGACGGGAAGAAGAACATTTCCGTAAGCTGGATTCTCTCATCCGTCAACAACAGGCAAATCGACGGGAATCTGCAAAAGGGAACGCAGTTATCAGGCTTAAGAAAATTTTTACCTGACCGGCAGATGCAAAGGGACTGCCGTATCTGAACTTTCACTTCATACGGCAGTCCCTTCTTTGTCTGATCTTCTGATGATCTTCTGATTTACAGGCAGATCCTGAACTTCTGGTCTGAATTTTCATCTTAATTCTGATCTTAAGATTTTAAATTTCTCAGGAGTCCCTCTCCTGTCTTCTTTCTTCATTTCCAAATCTCGTATACTGCGGCATCCATGCAAGACGCACTGTTCCGATCGGGCCGTTTCTCTGCTTCGCAATAATGATCTCCGCAATATTTTTATCTTCTGTATCCGGATTGTAGTAATCATCACGGTAAATGAACATACATACATCGGCATCCTGCTCGATTGCTCCTGACTCACGCAGGTCAGAAAGCATCGGACGCTTATCCGTTCTCTGCTCTACCGCACGGCTCAACTGGGACAGTGCAATGACCGGCACGTTCAACTCCCTTGCCAGCCCTTTCAAAGAACGCGAAATCTCCGAAATCTCCTGCTGACGGCTTTCATTTCTGCGGCTGTTACTTCCGCTCATCAACTGTAAGTAGTCGATGATAACCAGATCAAGTCCCATTTCCAGCTTATATTTTCTGCATTTGGATCGCATCTCAGAAATAGTGATACCTGACGTATCATCAATGATCATCCGGGAAGATCCAATCGTTCCTGCTCCTTCGATCAGCTTCTCCCAGTCCGTATCTGACAGATTACCGGTTCTTAAAATCTGTGCATCCACATGAGATTCCAGTGAAAACAGACGGTTTACCAACTGCTCCTTTGACATCTCAAGACTGAAGATCGCCACTGCGAGATTCTGACGGAATGCCACATGCTGTGCGATATTCAAAACAAAGGCAGTCTTTCCCATAGAAGGACGGGCCGCGATCAGGACAAGGTCTGATCTCTGTAAACCGGAAAGCTTATAATCAAGGTCAATGAATCCTGTCGGGATTCCCGTAACCGTTCCCTTTGTCTTTGATGCCCGCTCAATGACATCCAAGGCATTCAGAACAACCTGCCGGATTGGAACATACTCTTCTGAATTTCCTGTCTCCGCAAGCTCAAAAACCTTCTTCTGTGCATCTTCCAGAATCTCATCCAATGGTTTATTCTGCTGATAACACGTATTTGCGGTCTCCTCATTCACTTTAATGAGCCTCCGCATCACGGATTTTTCCCGGACGATCTTTGCATAGGTATCTGCATTGGCGGATGTCTGTGCCTGCATGAGAAGATCTCTCGCAAATTCCATATTGCTGATCTCCGGCGGAACATCTTTTTCCTTCAGATAATCCTGAAGCGTGATCAGATCTACCGGCTTTCCCTGCTGAAACATTTCCACAATACAGTCAAATAAAATCCCATATGCAGTCTGATAAAAATCCTCTCCGGTTATAATTTCGGAGGCCATCGAAATAGCCTCCTTATTCATCAGCATCGCTCCCAGCACTGCCTGCTCCGCCTCCGCACTGTGCGGAGGAATCCGTTTCATTGCTGCTTCCATATCCATAAAGAATACCCTCTTATGCTTCTTCCTTTACAACGACTTTCAGTTCTGCTGTCACTTCCGGGTGCAGTTTCACTGATACCATATGCGTTCCCAGTGTCTTGATTCCCTCTTTGATCTGGATCTTTTTCTTATCTACAGAAAGATTCATCTGCGTCTTCACAGCTTCTGCAATTTCCTTGCTGGATACTGAACCGAACGTTCTTCCGCCTTCTCCGACTTTAATCGACAGCTCAACCTTTCCTGCTCCAAGTTCTGCTGCCAGTTCTTTTGCAGCCTCCAGGTTCTCCTCGGCAACTTTCTTTTCATTATTCTTCTGCAGCTTCAGGTCATTTAAATTCTTTCCTGTCGCCTCCAGACCGACTTTCTTCGGAAGAATGAAATTTCTTGCATATCCATCATTTACGTTTACGATCTCACCCTTTTTTCCAAGGGATTTTACATCTTTCAACAAAATTACTTTCATCTTATATATCTCCTTCTTCTATCATTTTATCAATCGTTTCTTTGAGTGCATTAACCGCCTCTTCAATATTTGTATGGTCAAACTGTGCTCCTGCGGAATTGATATGACCACCGCCACCCAGCTTCTCTGCAATGATCTGCACATTCACCTCGTCAATCGATCTGGCACTCATATAGATTTTGCCCTCATACACCGTCAGCACAAAAGAGGCTTTGATCCCGCTGATATCCAGCAACTCATTGGCTGTCTGTGCCGCAAGTACCGTCGGACTTTCAATGTCACCCGGACACTGGGCAATGGCATACTCTTCCCGGTAGACCTCTGCCCGACGCATCGCCTCTGCTTTCGCCCTGTAAGACTCCATATCATCTCGGAACATCTTACGAACACGGGTAATATCTGCTCCGCATCTCCTTAAGAACGCAGCCGCCTCAAAGGTACGCACACCGGTACGGTTCATAAAGTTTCTCGTATCGATCATAATTCCCGCATACAGACAATCCGCCTCAACCGACGGGATTTTGATATCGTCTACAATATACTGCAATACCTCTGCAACCATCTCACAGGCAGAAGAGGAATACGGCTCGATATAAGACAGTACCGCATTGTCAATGATCATGCTGCCCTGACGGTGATGATCCAGTACTGCGATCATACGGGATCGACGCAAAAGTTCAGGACACTCTGTCATCTGCGGCTTGTTCGTATCCACAACAATGATCATTGTATTGTCATTTACATAATCCAGAGCCTGGTCTGATGTCAGGAAAATATCATCTTCATATGCCGGACTCTCTGCAATCTCATCATAGAGCGGTCTTACCGATCCTGTCACTTCATTGATGACAATATGTGCCTTCTTCTCCAGACTTACCACTGCTCTGTAGATTCCCATACATGCACCAAATGAATCCGGGTCTGCAATCTTATGTCCCATGACAATGACCTGATCTTTCGTCACGATAAACTCTCTGAGTGCCTCAGCCTTTACACGGGCTTTCACACGGGTATTCTTTGCTGTCTGCTCTTTCTTACCGCCAAAGTAAGTAATTCCATTACAGTCTTTAATCACAGCCTGGTCTCCGCCTCTTGCAAGTGCCAGGTCGATCGCCACACGTGCATACTGATAACTCAGTGCATAAGTTGCAGTATTCAGCCCCAGTCCGATACTCAGTGTCGCTGATCTTGCATTTCCGATATTGACCTGCTTCACTTCCTCCAGAAGTGAGAACTTATCCTCTTTGATCTTCTTATAACCGGATTTACGCAGTACAACAAAATACTTGTCCTTCTCCAGCTTCTTGCTGATACCATCCAGTGCCGCAATGTATTTATTTACCTTACGGTCGATCAAAGCAATCAGCAGGGATCTGCGGACTTCCTCGACGCTCTCCAGGGCTTCCTCGTAGTTGTCCAGATAGATCATGCCTACGGTCAGGCTCTGGTCATCCACTTCCTGCAATGCGATATGCAGTGCCGTCTCATCGAAGAGATACACAGCAATCAGGTAACCGTTATAGCCTTCCGCATCGATCATATCGCTGTGTTCCGCCATCTCCTTCAGAGAAATCTTGCGGAATTTGGCCACATACTCACAGCCCTCGTATTCCAGTTCATACTGTGCCTCGTCCACACCAGATTCGTCCGGAAGCCTGTCCCGGGTAATGGTAGGAAACAGGGAAGTGATGGATTTACTGTAGCCCTTGGGCTGATGCACCACATTCTCAAAAGCAATGTTGGTCCAGATCACCTTGCCGGAATCGTCCAGAAGGGCGTATGGCAATTCCAGATCCCGCAACAGTTTTCGCTGGATCTGACCATATTCCGTGGCAAAGCTGATCAGCTCGTTCATGATGATCGGCTTGTTGTAGAAATACAGCGTCAGGGTAATTGCAAAATAAAAAATCGTAAATCCGAAGGTAAGCAGTCCTGCACGGAAATCCAACATGAATACCGCCGCATCGATAGCCAGCAGTAACAGGCCCAGATATAGGGTAAACTGGATATATGTACGGATCCTGCCTTTCAGTCTGATTCGTTTTTTCATGAAAGAACACCTCTCAATATTTGCGTTCGACAACTTCTATTATAACAAATAATAACCCGCTCCGCCACCATATTATTTTGACGAATAGACAATATTCCTCTGTCAAATTTGTGCTTTTTGTCAGCATTTCAGGTTAAAATCGCTCTTATCTGCATAATTCCCAGAA
>OODH01001611.1_pt1 | contig 12881 bp, 10 predicted proteins | sample 1671391 | NCBI WGS metagenome assembly OODH01 (sample SAMN06348152, study PRJEB24527) | human gut metagenome | biome: human gut; feature: ankylosing spondylitis patient; material: feces | host: Homo sapiens | place: China | collected 2015-10 | reverse complement strand
ATCAAGGTTTTAAAAGAATTTTAGAACAATAAAATGGGTAGTTTTTGACACTACCATCCTGATATCGGAGGTGCGAGTATGGAAAGAATTAAAACCTTAAATTATTATCAAAAAGGTATCATTATTGTGATGGTTGCTATGATACTGATTTTTGCGGTGATTTATCCTAAGACAATCTCAAGAGTTGGTTATAGATACAATGATGAGATTCTTGTTCCGAATCAGGAAAATGGAAATATAGTGTATTCTGGCAAAATCAACGGAGTGCCAACTCAATTCATCGTATCAAAAGAAAAGTCTATTGTGTTACAGCACGGTGACAAAACTTATGGTCCTTACACTATGAAAGAAGATCCTACAGCCATCCCAAAAGATGAAGAATTAGCAGAGCAAATGATTGGTGTTGAAATCTGCAATAACGATAAGGTGCTGTTTCGTGGTGGCGTATTAGACTTTGGTGATGATTATTGGCTTTATAATGAAGATGGAACTTTAGATAACTTCGGATTTACATATGTAACTGGCGATGGAATCGAAAGGGATGAAAATGGTAATGTAATTGATAAAATAGAGCCATCTGCTTCCACGATTTATGAATTGATAAATGACCCTGAATTGACACATAAGGGCGAAGCACTTGCTTGGTTTGGGGCTGCATTTATTTGTGTTCTTAATGTTCTGTCTATTTTATTTGCGGACGAATTATTCAGATGGAATCTATTATTTCAGATTCGAAATGTAGAAAACGCAGAACCATCCGATTGGGAAATAGCAGGAAGATACATAGGCTGGACAGTTATGACTATTATGTCATTGGTTATTTTTATTACAGGATTACAATAATTATAGTATTTGATTATACGGATATTCAAAAGAACACCCTGCAATGTTGATTTTCTATGTTGTGATTATCTGTCCCTGTCTTGGGATTTCTTTCTCTGCTTCGGCTGAGAGTTCTGTTTGTTCTCTTCCTGAAGCTGTCTGAGCCTGTTACGCACGCTTTGTTTTTCGGGCGGTCTGTGCTGTTTCTCAGCAGGTTTCTGTCCGTTCTTAACTGCCTGCTCCCATTCTGCAAGGTCTTGGTTACGATTCGTAGCACCCCCCACAAATGAGCGATTTTCTGTATATTTTTCTGAACACCTAATCCTACAAATTCCGATTGACAAAATCATGAATATCATATTCTACCATAATCACATATACAATTCTATTTTATTCCGTTAAAATTCATTAAAAAACCTAATTCATTTATTTCAAAAATGCAGATTGAGTTTTGATCCTATAGGCACTCATCCCATACCCCGCAAGTTCCATAACGTAAATTGCAGATTCTGTGGTGCAATTCACAGTGTAAATTGGGCATGTATAAGCGTCCTCTCACAAGTCATCCATAACGTGAATGAAAGCAAAACGGTATAAACAAATATTATTTTCTTTGTGAGCTATGGAGATAAGACTCTTCAGAGTCTTATCGGAATGTCCAGCGAACAGAAACATAATATTTCGTTTATACCGTTTTTCTTTTTCATTAACATATAAAATTCTGACTTGTGAAAGGACGCTTATATCTGCCCCTCACAACCTATAAAAGCACCACAGAATCTGCGACACTACGTCCGTTAAACTCCTGTTTACAACACGCTTTCACGGATACGGTCGCACAGCCCACTATAGCGTTTCTGCTGTGACGTATTCTGGATCATCTGATTGAAGGTTGCATCATTTCCAACGAGTGTGACGCATTTTCTTGCCCTCGTCACAGCCGTATATAACAGATTCCGGTTCATGAGCATTGATGGTCCACTGAGCAGAGGGATCACAACAGCCGGATATTCGCTTCCCTGTGATTTATGAATGGTAATGGCGTAGGCAAGTTCCAGCTCATCCAGAAGCTTGTAAGAGTACTCTACTTTTCTTCCCTCATCAAATTCCACGGTCATCGTCTCTGCAAAATCATTGATCTCCGTGATGATTCCCATATCACCGTTGAAGATTCCCATTCCTTTATCCACAGTGAGACCAAATTTTGTGCAGATTTCCCACTCCAACTGATAGTTGTTCTTGGTCTGCATGACTTTATCCCCCTCGCGGAATACCATATCGCCATGCTCTTTTTCCCGCTTTGATTTATCCGGCGGATTGAGATACTGCTGGAGGATCCCATTCAGTCGTTCCACCCCCAGAAGACCTTTCCGCATAGGTGTAAGCACCTGAATATCATACGGTGTTGCATCCACGAATTTCGGCAGTTTCTGCTTTACTAACTGAAGTACTACATTGATGATGATATCTGCCTCATATCGCTTCAGAAAAAAGAAATCCATGCTTTTATTATCCAGGGAAACCTCTTCCCCACGATTGATCTTATGTGCATTCACAATGATGTCGCTTGTCGATGCCTGACGGAAAATTTTTGTCAGCATAACCACATTAAATGCTTCCGACTGGATGATGTCCTTTAACACGCTTCCCGGTCCGACACTTGGAAGCTGGTTGATATCTCCTACAAGGATCAGTCTGGTTCCCGGTGCGATTGCTTTTAAAAGTGAATTCATCAGCGTTATGTCAACCATTGACATCTCATCAATAATCACAAGGTCTGTTTCCAATGGATTCGTTTCATTACGTTCAAAGCCGGCACTTCCTTCCATACCACCATTTAATTCCAGCATGCGGTGAATCGTCCGCGCTTCAAATCCGGTTGTCTCACTCATTCTTTTTGCGGCACGTCCTGTTGGCGCTGCCAGAAAAATGTCCATGCCTTCCATCTCAAAATATCGGATGATCGTATTGATCGTAGTTGTCTTACCTGTACCCGGACCACCTGTGATGACCAAAAGACCGTTTCGTACCGCCTCTTTTACCGCCTGCACCTGATGTTCATCCAACTGCATTCCTGTCTGTTTCTCAATGTTATGGATCCGCTGCTCTATCTCTGCATCTGCCACATCATAGGCAATATCCAGTTCCCGGAGCATTGTTGCCGTATTTGCTTCCATATAATAAAAAGAAGCTGAATAAATCTGCGTCTGCTCTCCCGACTGCTTCATAATGATTTTCCGTTCAATTGACAGATCCATATAATTTTTTTCGATGATATCTTTGTCGATTCCCAACAATTCACTTGTTTTTGCTGTCAGTTCCTCCTGTGGCAAAAAGGTATGCCCCTCACCGGACGCCTGAAGCAGTGTATACAATATACCGCTTCGCACACGGAAATCAGAATCCGTCCGTATTCCTGCCTTTGCTGCAATATCGTCCGCTGTCCGGAAACCAACTCCCTCGATATCATCTGCCAGCCGGTACGGATTCTCTTTTAAGATTCCATACACTTCCTGTCCATATAAATTTTTACCGCAAGATTCATAGTAATTCCAAACTGCTGTAAAAAGATCATCGCCTGCCGCAGGTCTCGCTTTTCATTTACCTGACTTGCAATCTCCATTGCCTTCCGCTCGCTGATTCCTTTTACTTCCGCAAGCCGCTCCGGTTCTTCCTCAATGATCCGGAATGTATCTTCCCTAAACCTCCGCACAATACGGGCTGCCATTGCAAGCCCGATTCCCTTGATCGCACCCGATCCAAGGTAGCGTTCGATCGCCTCCTGATCTTCCGGCGCCTTCTCTTCAAAGCTCACCACTTTAAATTGTGTGCCATACGTCGGATGATCGGTATAATCGCCAGTCGCCTCAATATTTTCCCCTTCTGCGATCGTCGAAAAAATGCCGACACAGGTGATCTCATCCTCGCCGCTCACCAGATTGAGTACTGTATAACCATTGTCCGTATTGCGGTATATGATATGCTCCACATATCCTGCTAATTTCTCCATAACTTTCTAATCCATTTCTTTCTATCTGAAACCAAATGATTCGTAAAGTAAAAAGCTGCCGCATTAAGAAATAATCTCTTAAAGCGACAGCCTGTGATTCTTAATTTCTGTCATTCATACCAGACACTGTCTGAGTCCTGCTATGAATGGTATCGTTCTATGTACTCTGATCAATCAATATTATAATTACGTTTCATCTGCTCATACAATGACTGTGTAAAGTTACCACCAACCTGATCAATGAGTTCGTCTGCAATCTTTTCCACTGCAAAATCCATCGTATAATCTGTCATTGTGGATAATGATGCATCTTTCTCCTCATCATCCGGGAGTAAATTCTTTTTTACCTCTTTTATGACTTCTTCTACGAAATAAGATTCAAAATCTTTGCAAACCTGCATCAGTTCATCCGCAGATGTGTCGGAAGATACACCGTTTAATGATTTTTTCAATGCATTGGCATTGTAATTGGTTGTTGCATCTGTATTGGTCGTATTCAGCATGGATGCCATGCTGTCAATTGACATACTCATATTTTTTCAGCCTCCTGTAGAATGTAAAAAACTAACGTTTCAGGTTATTTGCCTGCTCTAACATATCATCGGATGTTGTGATCGCTTTTGAGTTTAACTGATATGCACGCTGTGCCACGATCAGATTTACCATCTCATCTGCTACCTGTACATTTGAGCCTTCCAGATAACCCTGATGGATTTTACTTCTTGTGAGGTTCGCATTGGTTGCTTCATTAAGTGCTGCCCCGGATGCATTTGTCGCTCTCAAAAGATTAGATCCTGCTTTTTCCAAGCCTGCAGGATTGTTAAACTGGCTGAGGCCAATTGTCCGGTTCATACTTACATAAGCACCCGCATTGTTATAATAGCCAACCTGACCATCCGTTGTCACTACCGCCTTCCCAGAATTGACATTATTCGGAAGAACAATGGTGTTTCCATTGGAATCCAGAACCGGATATCCATCGGTATTGGTAAGGGTTGTTCCTGTCGGACCAATACTCCAGTTAAAATTACCATTTCTGGTATAGTAAGTTGTCCCATCTGCCCCTCTCACCTGAAAGAATCCATTTCCTTCGATTGCAAAAGCAGATTTGCTCTCATCCTCGAGCAGCGCACCCTGCGTATAGCTTGTGGTGTTGGACGCAACTCTTGTTCCAAGTCCCACCTGCGCTCCGATCGGTTTTTCCTCACCATTTGCACTTGTCGTTCTGGTCTGAATGGTCTGATATAACAGTGATTTAAACTCTGTCTTCTGGGATTTAAATGCTGTTGTATTGACATTCGCAATGTTATTTGAAATATTATCTACGTTGGTCTGCTGCGCTCTCATTCCGGAAGCTGCAGTATAAAGTGCTCTCATCATAGTCTGATTTCCTCCAACTATACCTTATATTATACTTTTCCCACCTGATTTACGGTCTTGTCCAATGTCTCGTCTACTGTATTGATCACTTTCTGTCCTGCCTGATAAGCTCTTGAGATAGTGATCATCTTTACCATCTCATCCACAACATTCACATTAGAGCCTTCGATACATCCCTGCTGCACCTTTGCATCAGAAGCTGTGATCTGTCCTCCATCCACAAGATCATACAGATTCTCACCATACTTGGAAATATAATTATAATCATCAAAATCAACAACGCCTATTCTTGTAACAAGCTGGTCATTCTGATAAATATTCCCTAACTCATCAATGGTAATCTTCGCATTCGGATTTAACCGGATTCTTGCATTCGGATCGGTATTCTGTGCACCCGCCTGATTCAACACATAATCGCCATCCTTTGTCACCAGATAGCCCTCTGTATTCACGGTAAAAGCTCCATCTCTTGTATACTTCACAGAAGTTTCCCCTGCTTTATTCGTAAAAGCAATTGCAAAAAATCCATTTCCAGCCAATGCCACATCTGTCTCATTGTCCGTCACTTTGATACTTCCCTGATCATAATTGGTATAAGTCTCACCAAGGTGCACACCCATACTGATCACACCAAGTTTTTTATTCAGGCCATAAGAAGAGGTATCCTTTATCTTAATTGCCAATTCATCCGCAAACGTCTGCGATGTTGTCCCTTCTTTTTTATAGCCATTTGTGTCTGCATTTGCCAGATTATTCGTGAGAACATCTAATCTCTTCTGTTCATTCACCATACCTGTATATGCTGTATATAAGCCTTTGATCATATATTACACCTCGCATCAATCGTTGTGTATCCACCTATCGGACACGTTTTATCCAATATTGTATTTCGGTCGATCTGACAGAAAAATTAGCTTAATCGTCATCACGTTTTCCAGATAAAAATTCTACATATTTTCCTGTACCAATCGCAACACATGTCATTGGATCATCTGCTGTCATAGTATTGATTCCGGTCCTGTCCTCGATCAGTTCTTCCAGACCGCGAAGCAATGCACCGCCGCCGGTAAGTACGATACCGCGGTCTGCAACATCGGCAGCAAGCTCCGGTGGAGTTTTCTCCAATACAGAGTGTACTGCCTCGACGATCTGCAAAGTAGGCTCGCGCAGCGCTTCCTCTGTCTCCTCTGAAGAGACCGTTACTGTCTTTGGAAGACCTGTCACCAGATTACGTCCACGCACATCCATCGTCTCATTCTGTGCTAATGGGAAACATGTTCCAATCTTAATCTTGATATCCTCTGCGGTCCGCTCACCGATCAGAAGATTGTGTTTCTTTCTCATATAGCGGACGATTGCCTCGTCAAAATCATCCCCGGCGATCTTGACTGAAGTACTCACAACTGAGCCGCCCAGAGAAATGACAGCGATATCTGCTGTACCGCCACCGATATCTACGATCATATTACCACAAGGTCTTGCAATATCAATTCCGGCTCCGATAGCTGCTGCGATCGGCTCCTCAATAATAGAAACCTCTCTTGCTCCTGCCTGATAGGTCGCATCCTCAACGGCTTTCTTCTCAACCTCTGTCACACCACTTGGCACGCAGACACTGATTCTTGGCTTGCGGAATGTTTTCTTGCCAAGAGCCTTCTGAATGAAATATTTGATCATCTTCTCTGTAACTGTATAATCCGAGATAACGCCCTGGCGAAGTGGTCTTACAGCAACAATATTCCCCGGTGTTCTGCCGAGCATTAATCTTGCCTCTTCCCCAATGGCTTTGATTTTATTTGTATCACGGTCAAAAGCGACAACAGACGGCTCTTTTAATACGACCCCTTTGCCCTTGATATATACTAATATACTTGCGGTACCCAGATCGATACCAATATCTGTACTCATCATAATTATGATATTCCCCTTTCTGGAATTGTTTGGAATGTATGTCAATATTTTCCTGTATGAGATATACGGAAATACATTAAAAATCACTTTTTTCTTCTGCACTATTAAAATAAGAAGTACGATACTACTCCTATTTTTACATATACAATCTTATTATATACAAAAAGTTATATTTTTCAAAGTTTTTTTTCCAGAAAATCCTATTTTTCAAGAAAAATAAGATTTTTTTAATAAATGATACTTCATAAGATTTTTTTTATTTTTTCATCACAAAATGGTCACATTTTCTTTTTATATTATAATAGTACTAGCTAATATGACTTATTAAGTCGGCTAATATAATTTTTCATAACTCATGCTTCTTCGATATCTACGGATATCGGAGGAGCACTCCCCGAAATTTTAAGGTGTCTCATGCGAGACACCTTTTTTGTTATGACGACCGCAAATCTGCAGTGTATCACATCTCTGTCCATTGCAGCAGAATGTACGCTAAGCGTACATCCTGCTATTTACTTCTTAAGATATTTTTTTACATACTGTCCGGTATAGGATCCTTTCACTTTGGCAACTTCCTCCGGTGTTCCTTTGGCGATCACAGTTCCGCCGCCGTCTCCACCTTCCGGTCCCATATCGATGATATAATCAGCAGTCTTGATCACATCCAGATTGTGCTCAATGACGACTACGGTATTACCTCCATCTGAAAGTCTGCGCAGAATCTCGATCAATTTGTGCACATCTGCGAAATGAAGTCCTGTTGTCGGCTCATCCAAAATGTAAATGGTCTTACCTGTGCTGCGCTTGCTGAGTTCTGTTGCAAGTTTGATACGCTGTGCTTCACCACCGGACAGTTCCGTAGATGGCTGTCCAAGTTTTACATAGGAAAGTCCCACATCATATAAAGTCTGGATCTTGCGTTCAATGGACGGCACGTTCTTAAAGAACTCCAATGCTTCCTCCACTGTCATATCCAGCACATCATAAATGTTTTTTCCTTTATATTTTACTTCAAGTGTTTCTCTGTTATACCGCTTTCCTTCGCACACTTCACAAGGCACATAGACATCCGGCAGGAAATGCATCTCAATTTTGATAATTCCATCCCCTGAGCATGCCTCACATCGTCCGCCTTTCACATTGAAGCTGAAACGTCCTTTTTTATATCCTTTTGCCTTTGCATCCGGTGTTCCCGCAAAAAGATCGCGGATCATATCGAAGACACCGGTATAAGTCGCCGGATTTGAACGCGGCGTTCTGCCGATCGGAGACTGGTCAATATCAATCACCTTGTCCAGCTGCTCCAGTCCAAGGATATCGTCATGTTCTCCCGGAATGCACCTTGCACGGTTTAAATCCCTCGCCAGATGTTTGTACAAAATCTCATTTGTCAGCGAACTCTTTCCAGAACCCGAAACACCGGTAATGCAGGTCATAACGCCCAACGGAATATCCACGTCGATATTTTTTAAATTATTTTCCCTTGCGCCCTTGATCGTTAGAAAGCCTGTCGGTTTTCTGCGCTCCTTTGGAACCGGGATCTGGATTCTTCCGCTCAGATATGCCCCTGTGACAGAATCCGGGTTCTGCATGATCTCTTCTGCAGTGCCGCACGCAACCACTTGTCCACCATGTGAGCCGGCTCCCGGTCCGATATCCACAATGTAGTCCGCCGCCCTCATCGTATCCTCGTCATGTTCCACAACGATCAGCGTGTTGCCAAGGTCTCTTAAATTCATCAATGCCCCCAGAAGCTTATCGTTGTCTCTTTGGTGCAGTCCGATCGACGGTTCGTCCAGAATATAGGCAACTCCCACAAGACCGGAACCAATCTGGGTTGCAAGACGGATACGCTGTGCCTCACCACCGGACAGTGTTCCTGTCGCTCTCGACAATGACAGATAATCCAGTCCAACCTCATTTAAAAATCCCACTCTTGCACGGATTTCTTTTAAAATCGGGTCGCCGATCAGATGCTGCTGCTTTGTGAGTTCCATCTGATCTACAAATGTCTTAAGATTCTTCACCGACATGGAGGTCATCTCATAAATATTTTTGTCCGCAACCGTTACTGCGAGGGATTCCGGTTTCAGACGCTGTCCATGGCAGGCTTCACACGGCGTGATACGCATAAACTGTTCATACTCTGCTTTCATCGTCTCAGAGGAAGTCTCACGGTATCTTCTCTGCACATTGCGGATCAGACCGTCAAATGCGACATCATACACGCCCTCACCGCGCTGTCCTTTATAGCGTACTTTCAGTTCTTTTCCGTGTGTTCCATTGATCAAAACATCTTTTATCTCATCCGGATATTCCCGGAACGGTGTATCCAGTGAAAAATGATATTCTTCCGTCAGCGCTTTTAAAATCGCATAGGTGAAGCTGCTCTTATCAGTGCAGGACTGCCAGCCCATCACCTGGATTGCCCCCTCCGAAATGCTCAACCTCTTATCCGGGATCATCAGATCAATGTCAAACTCCATTTTATATCCAAGTCCAAAGCAGGTCGGACACGCACCAAACGGATTGTTGAAAGAGAAGCTTCTCGGCTCCACTTCATCAATACTGATACCGCAGTCCGGGCATGAAAAACTCTCAGAAAACTGAATTGGTTCTCCATCGATCACATCCACGATCATCAATCCATCTGCCAGCTGCAGTACATTCTCAATGGAATCTGTCAGTCGTTTTTCGATCCCAGGTTTTACCATAAGACGATCCACAACAATCTCGATGTTGTGCTTTTTATTCTTCTCTAACTTGATCTCCTCAGACAGTTCATAGAGATTTCCATCTACAACGACACGGACATAACCGCTTCGCTTTGCCTGCTCAAAAAACTTCTGATGCTCCCCTTTTCTTCCTCTGACCACCGGTGCTAAAAGCTGGATCTTAGTACGCTCCGGCAGCTCCATGATCTGATCGACCATCTGATCGACCGTCTGTTTTTTGATCTCTTTTCCACACTTTGGACAATGTGGTACTCCGATCCTTGCATAAAGCAGCCGGAAATAGTCGTAGATCTCCGTGACCGTTCCGACCGTTGACCTCGGATTCCGGTTTGTGGATTTCTGATCGATGGAAATTGCCGGAGAAAGCCCTTCGATTTTCTCAACATTTGGTTTTTCCATCTGTCCTAAAAACTGTCTTGCATAGGAGGACAATGACTCCATATACCGTCTCTGTCCCTCCGCATAAATTGTGTCAAACGCAAGAGATGATTTACCGGAACCGGAAAGTCCGGTCAGCACAACAAATTCATCTCTCGGAATATCCACATCAATATTCTTCAAATTATGTTCATTCGCACCGCGTATCTTGATGTATTTGCGGTTCTCTGATGTTTTCATATATCTGCACCCTTCTATATTTTATTAAGCAATTGCCCTTCCACCTTATTATAAATCCTGAAGCATTGTTTTCAATTGCAGCATCTGGTCGCGGTATTCTGCTGCCGCCTCGAAGTTCAGATCTGCCGCTGCTCTCTGCATTTTCTTCTGAATATCTGCGATCAGCTTCGTCAGTTCCTCCTTGTTCATGGACTCCGGATCTTTCTTGAAGTTCAGTTCCTCCTGTGCCACTTTCTTAGATACACTGATCAGATCACGGACAGACTTCTGAATTGTTTTCGGCGTGATGTTGTGTTCTTTATTATATTCCTGCTGGATCCTGCGTCGCCGTTCTGTCTCGTCGATCGCATTGCGCATGGAATCGGTAATCTTATCCGCATACATGATGACATGTCCCTCGCTGTTACGCGCCGCACGTCCAATGGTCTGGATCAGGGATGTCTCAGAACGTAAGAATCCCTCTTTGTCTGCATCCAGAATCGCCACAAGTGTGATCTCCGGAATATCCAGTCCTTCCCGGAGCAGATTAATTCCAACCAGAACATCAAACACATCCAGACGCAGGTCACGGATAATCTCTGCACGTTCCAGAGTATCAATATCCGAATGCAGATATTTTACACGGATACCGAGTTCTTTCATATAGTCCGTCAGATCTTCTGCCATTCTTTTGGTCAGAGTTGTGATCAAAACCTTATGCTTCTTTGCCGTCTCTTTATTCACTTCTCCGATCAGATCATCAATCTGTCCCTCTACCGGCCGGACTACCACCTCAGGATCAAGCAGACCGGTTGGCCGGATAATCTGCTCTGCACGGAGTAACTCATGCTCATCTTCATACGTATTTGGTGTCGCGGAAACAAAAAGCATCTGGTCAATTTTACTCTCAAACTCTTCAAAATTCAAAGGTCTGTTATCTTTTGCAGAAGGAAGTCTGAATCCGTAATCAACAAGCGTTGATTTTCTGGACTGGTCACCCGCATACATTCCTCCGATCTGTGGAATCGTGATATGCGACTCATCCACAATGATCAGGAAGTCGTCCTTAAAATAGTCCATTAATGTATGTGGCGTTGCTCCCGCCGGAAGTCCTGCAAGATGTCTGGAATAATTTTCAATGCCGCTGCAAAATCCTGTTTCTTTCAACATCTCAATGTCAAAATTGGTTCTCTCTGCAATACGCTGTGCCTCCAGCAGCTTGTCCTCTCCCTTGAAATACTTTACGCGCTCTTCCATTTCCGCTTCGATATTCACACATGCCTTCTGAATCTTTTCCATCGGAACAACATAGTGTGAAGCAGGAAAAACTGCAAAATGCTCCAGACTGCACTTGACTTCCCCTGTCAGCACATCGATCTCGGTGATCCGGTCAATCTCATCTCCGAAAAATTCCACCCGGATCGCCGTATCGCTGTAGTTTGCCGGAAAAATCTCTACCGTGTCACCGCGCACCCGGAATGTACCACGGTGAAAATCCATATCATTGCGGTCATACTGGATCTCAATCAGTTTTGCCATCACCTCATCCCGGTCTTTGATCATTCCGGGACGAAGGGAGATCACCATGTTCTGATAATCCACCGGGTTACCCAATCCATAAATGCAGGAAACACTGGCAACGATGATCACATCTCTCCTCTCCATCAGTGCCATTGTAGCGGAAAGACGGAGCTTGTCAATTTCATCATTGATGGCTGAATCCTTGGCAATGTAAGTATCTGAAGATGGAACGTAGGCCTCCGGTTGGTAATAATCGTAGTAGGAGACAAAATACTCCACCGCGTTGTCAGGGAACATCTCCTTGAATTCTCCATACAACTGAGCTGCTAACGTCTTATTATGAGCGATGACAAGCGTCGGCTTCTGTAATTGCTGAATCACATTTGCCATCGTAAAAGTCTTTCCCGAACCCGTAACCCCTAGTAAAGTCTGGCATTGATTGCCTTCCTTGAACCCTTTCACAAGCTCTGCAATCGCCTGTGGCTGGTCTCCGGTTGGCTTATATGGGGCTTTTAATTTAAAAGCATGTCCGCCCTGCGAGCTGCTTTTATGAGCAAGTAGCTGACTATTGTCAGCGGATTGCGAATGTCCTTTTTCTGCATTCATGGTAAATCCCTCCATTCACGCTTATTGAACTGCTAATGTTCAATAAGATGTGACTTTCAATCGCATAAATGCGATTGAAAAAGTTCTGTGAACTTTTTTATTACGATCATTATCATCCAAAAATTCGTATCCAGATTCGTAACGAAAATCTCATTTTTATAGTGAATAGATGTGTTTCTCACCTCGTTACGAATAAAAGTCACAAAATTCATATTTGCGGATAAAACAGCACTCGGAAATACCTGATGATACTAGGCTCCGGTTCTGTCATATTTTTACTGTTTTTTCTTGTAACAGTC
>OODH01001599.1_pt1 | contig 12951 bp, 13 predicted proteins | sample 1671391 | NCBI WGS metagenome assembly OODH01 (sample SAMN06348152, study PRJEB24527) | human gut metagenome | biome: human gut; feature: ankylosing spondylitis patient; material: feces | host: Homo sapiens | place: China | collected 2015-10 | reverse complement strand
TGCGGAAGTATGCGGCATACGAGGATATGATCGTTGCCGGGGAGTATTCTGACGAGGGCTTTTCCGGAAAGAACATTCAAGGGCGGCAGGAGTTTCAACGGATGCTGAATGACATCCAGGACGGCAAAGATGATGTTTCTTATGTGTTGGTCTTTAAGCTGTCCCGATTTGGCAGAAATGCAGCGGACGTTCTGAACTCTTTGCAACTCATGCAGGATTTCGGTGTCAATCTGATCTGCGTGGAGGATGGCATTGACAGCTCCAAGGATGCAGGAAAGCTGATGATCTCTGTGCTGTCTGCGGTGGCAGAGATTGAGCGAGAAAATATCCGCACACAGACAATGGCAGGACGTGAGCAAAAGGCTCGTGAGGGCAAATGGAACGGCGGTTTCGCTCCATATGGATACAAACTGGAAAATGGAAACCTTGTCATTGCAGAGGATGAAGTGGAAGTAATTCGTGTCATTTATGACCGCTACATTCACACTAATGAGGGTGTTGCAGGAGTTGCAAAATATCTGAACCGCAATGGTTATACTAAGAAACTAAGACAGAATAATACCATTCCGGGATTTTCAAGAGATTTTGTGAAAAATGTATTGTACAATCCTGTTTATATGGGAAAGATTGCTTACGGCAGACGAAGAACAGAAAAGAAACAGGGTACAAGAAACGAGATGCACGTGGTTGAGCAGTCGGAGTTCCCGGTTTATGAAGGACAACACGAAGCTATCATTTCCGAAGAGGATTGGTATCTGGCACAGGAAAAGCGCAAGATCAATTCCTTTAAGCGGGAAAAGGTCAACAATCCAGACCACGCACACATCCTGTCCGGTATCTTGAAATGCCCATGCTGCGGAAAGAGTATGTACGGCAATATCGCCAAGGCGCACAGCAAGGACAAGAAAACACGGTATTATTACTACTGCAAAAATACGGTTACACCGACAGGGCATGAGTGCAGTTTCCGTCTGAATATCGAGCAGACGGAAATCAACAAATTTGTGGCGAAGGTTATCTCCGCTATGGTCAATAATCCACGGTTTGTAGAAGCGATTCAGGCGAAAATCGGAACAGCAGTTGATACAGAAGATATGGAACGGCAGATTGCTGTCCTACAAGGGCGGCTAAAGCAAGCCTTTGGAACGAAAAGCCGCTTGGAGCGTCAGATGGATACCTTGGACATCAATGATGCCCACTATGACAGAAAGATTTTGGACTTGCAGCGCCGCTATGATGAGCAGTATGATACCATAGAGGAAATCGAAGTTCAGATTGGCGAATTGCAAAGTCAGATCCGCAGCATCCAGCAGGAGAAGATTTCCGGAGACAATATCTATCGCTTGTTGCTGGCATTTGATGAAGTCTACCATTCCGCAACGGAAGCGGAGCAGAAGGAGTTTATGAAGGCCTTTATCGAGCGAATTGAGATGTTCCCGGAGAAAAGGAAAGACGGAAGCTGGATAAAGAAGATCGTATTCAATTTTCCTGTGCCTGTTGATGGTGAGGAAGTGAAAGAACTTCCCTTGGAAACTGAAACAACTGTCGAGACTGTTGTTAAATTATCCCTCAAAAAAGATACACCGAAAATTGAGGTAACAATGGAGCCTGATGAAGAGAGTAATTACACACCAGAAGAAAAGGCTACTTATCAGAAGATTAAGGAGTATGTGAAGGACAAGTATGGTGTGAATGTGCATACTTCTTACATTGCACAGGTAAAACGGATGTGTGGTCTGGATATGGGCGAGAATTATAATAAGTCTAAGAAGGAGAATCCAGAAGTGAAGCAGTGTCCGCAGGAGAAGGTGGAGTATATTAAGGATGCGTTGAGACATTATGGACTGTTATAAAAAAATACTGTTGGTACCAAGTACCTTAAAGGAGGAAATTAATGAAAACTATATTATGGGGAAACTATAAAGGCGGTGTTGGAAAGACTACAAGCGTATTCCAGGTCGCAACTTATTTTGCAGAGGCGGGAAAAAAAGTGTTGCTGGTTGATATGGACCCACAATGTTCGCTTAGTAATATTTGTTGCAATAGTAATAGTTGTTCGTTGAGTGATTACGAAGCAGAAAATGTTTTTAATTACATAGTAGAATTGTATATGAGATATATAAATTCAAAACAGGATATTGACTTTTCACTTTTGATGGGACAATTGAATAGTCCTATTCAAAATATATTAAAAGGTAAATGCGTGGAACTGAAAAATTCAATTTATAAGAATAATTTGTTTTTTATTCCATCAAGTATTAGCTTTGAAAATTGCAGGCTAAATGAGTTGGCACAAAGAATGGAAAAGAATATTTACAACATTTTTTTGTTACACTTATTGGTAAAAGACATTGAGCATTTAGATTTTGATTATCTATTTATTGATTGTCCACCAACAAGTAATATACTTATTCAAAGTGCTTTTTTGGAATCCGATTTTTATATTGTACCAACAATCGTAGATGGTATAAGTGCCAAAGGTGTAGCTGATTATATTTCAGAAATAGAAAAAACAAGGATGAAGTATACAATGAATGAGAAAATTGGAGGTATTTTAATAAATAAAGTTTTTGGAAATAAAGCACAGTTAATTGGTGTGTTTGAAACAATTTATAAAGAAAGAAGAGGAAATGCGGATAATCGGGATGAAATAATTACTTTGGATAAGAACATTGAACGCATTTCAAATGTAAATGCACTCATTTCGGATAATAAATATAAAGATTTTAGATACAGCAAGAGTATAAACGGGTTTGAAACAAAAAATATTTTTAAGTATTATATTGGGCATAGAGATAATAGGTCTAATGGTGAAAGCATACCTGTAAATACTACACGGGGTATTCAAACTTCTTCTTACAGAGAAATATCAGAAGCAATAATAAAAATATTGGAGGGTTAAAATGGGAAATATTCATGAAAATATAAAAAAGGATTTGTTATATTTATACAATGAGTTATATTGTTTGAGTCAATGTGAATCAGCAGGAAATTTTTTTGATAAAAAATTCTTGAGAAGTCTAAAGTATAAGCCAGAAGAAGTTGAAGAGGTGCTTAGTTCAAGTGTCGATATATTGGATAAGAAAAAAACTGGAAACAATTCTGAAATTATTAGTAATATTCAAACAGTAGAGCAAGTAAGAAAGTATTTTGAAGATAATTTATTGGTTGTATGTCAACCTAATATTTCGGAAGAAGAGAAAAGTAGTGTTTTAAAAAAGGTAACATTAGAAGAAATAAAACATTTATATCAAATTGTTTTTGGAATTTCATTAGCAGATAAGTGTAAGAAAATAGATGCTGTGTATAGAATAAGAGATTTTTTTGAAAATGAAAAGCGTACGGTTGATTTAACAAAAAATTTATATTAGAGAATTCTAATTGTTGTTGGTTTATCAGTTGGGAGGCTGAGAAACTGTACAATATTAGTTCTAAGTGGAAAAGCTTTTCTTCCTTTTTGACATTAAAGCTAAGATTTCCTGGGGGTTCGTTAACTGACGTCCGGGAAGTGTCTGCTTTGGTGTGCGGTCACGGTCAGCTTCGTCAATTGCTGCGACAAAACGCTTTACGCTATTTGGATTGGATACGACAAAATTATGAGTAATACTTGAAGTAGCCATACTAACACCTCCTCTTTTTTGGCTTTTTTGTGTATTTATAGTATATGCAATGTGTGATAAAAACACAATATCAAAAACAGAAATTATTTCTAAATAATTTTCAAGCCGGACATTTATTAGACGCTTCCGGTAAGCGAACAATATTTTCGAGCCAATCATTTATAAGTCGCCAATGGTGTGCGGGCAATATTTTGATAACAGAAATGCTCTGTATCTAACTTAATTATACGATTGGCGAAGAAATGCGTCAATACGGAAAATAAGTATTGAAAATAGTTGGAACAAGTACTAAAATTAAGTTGGGACATTGAATGGAAGTTATGTTACGAGATAATAAAAATTGTAGGTGGAAGGTTTGAACATAGAAGCATATGATGCTGATTCATTGAGAAAAATGGTTAGGTTGCTTGAATATGAGAACAAGATATTAAAAGATAAATTGAAGAAAGCAGGCATTTCATATGAAGAGGTGAATCCTTTTGAAGAAAAAATAGAAAGTGAAGAAGAATATGACCTGGATCAAGGGAGTCGTATTGTAAATCCGCCATATATTACAGAGAAAATGGCAATACGTTTCTTTTCGATGTTTTGGGGAAGAGAAGATGTATATGCCAGACGAGGAAAGAACGGGGGGTATTTTCCACAATGTGCAAATCGTTGGAATGACCGGCTTTGTCCTAAACAACGTAAAGAGAAGATATTTTGTGATGAATGTGAAAATACCCAATGGATTAGTTTGGATGTTAAAAAAATAATTGCTCATTTGTTAGGCACAAAAGAAGATGGATCAGATGTAATAGGTGTATATCCTTTACTGCCAAATGGAACATGCAGATTTATTGTATTTGATTTTGATAATCACGAAAAAGGAGCAGAGGTTACGGACTTTGCAAATACGGATAATGAGTGGCATAAAGAAGTGGATGCGCTTAGAAAAATGTGTGAGCTTAATGGTATCAGACCTTTAGTTGAGAGATCTCGATCTGGAAAAGGTGCCCATGTATGGATTTTCTTTAAAAAGGCAATACCTGCGGCAACAGCAAGGAATTTTGGATTTCTCCTATTAGACAAGGGTTCAACTTCCATCAATCTGAAATCGTTTCATTATTATGATAGAATGTATCCTTCGCAGGATGTGGCAAGCAGCATAGGTAATTTGATTGCATTGCCATTACAGGGGCAGGCTCTTAAAAATGGAAATAGTGCTTTTGTAGATGAAAATTGGAATGCTTATCCTGATCAATGGGATGTTCTTTTCAATAAAACAAGAAAGCTGGGAATAGAAGATGTTGAACAATGCATGGCAAAATGGCAGAGAGAATTAGCAGAAGTCAGAGGATTGCTTACTAATATTGAGAAGAATGTCAGACCGAAACCATGGAAGAAGAAATGTGAGTTTTGTAAGTTAGATGTTGTGGGCAAGCTTCACATGGTATTGGGCAATGGAGTTTATGTTGATACTCTGAATCTTATGCCAAGAATACAAAATCAGATTCGTAGTTTGGCGGCATTTGATAATCCGGAATTTTACAAAAATAAAAGGCTGGGATATTCTAATTATTATAATTTCAGTGCTGTATATTTAGGTAAGGATATAGATGGATATATACAGATTCCGAGAGGACTGCGGGAAAATATTATACAGGAATGTGAAAAAGCAGGCATTTCAGTTGATGTTTCAGATCAAAGAGAAACAGGACAACCTATCAGAGTATCTTTTAAAGGTGATTTGCGAATGCAACAGGAATTAGCAGCAGAAAAATTATTATCACATTCAGATGGGGTTCTGAGTGCGGCAACTGCATTTGGAAAGACTGTAGTATGTAGTTACCTTATTGCAGAGCGAAAAGTAAATACGCTCATTTTGCTGCAAAGTAAAGATTTGCTTAATCAGTGGGTTGATGAATTGAATCATTTCTTAGAGATAAGAGAAGAACCACCGGAATATGAAACAAAAACAGGAAGAAAGAAAAAAAGAAATAGTGTGATAGGCGTTTTGCACGGAAATAAAAATACATTGACAGGGATTATAGATGTTGCAATGGTTGGTTCAATGTACAGCAGAGGAAAATTTAATGAACGGATTAATTCTTACGGAATGGTAATTATGGATGAATGTCATCACGCAGCTTCTAACACATCTATGGAATTATTGCAGAAAATAAATGCAAAATATGTATATGGTGTTTCTGCTACACCTAAACGTGGTGACAGTCTTGATCGGATTATCTATATGCTGCTGGGACCTTTGAGACATAGATTTACTGCGTTGGAGAGGGCTAAGGAGCAAGGGATTGGACATTATTTTGTCCCAAGATACACAAGAGTAGTTGATACTGCAGAAAGCAAGGATAATATTAATAAAGCATATAATTTGATTAGTACCAGTAAGGTGCGCAATGAAATGATTATAGATGATGTTATAACTTGTGTTGCAAGAAAACAAACTCCTGTAATTTTGACAAGATTTAAGGAACATGCAAAATTTTTACATGATGCCTTAAAGGAAAAAGCAGATCATGTATTCCTTCTGTATGGGGATAATTCGGATAAGGAAAATGCTGAAATAAGAGTAAAATTAAAGCAGATACCTGAAAATGAATCGCTTATTTTGGTGGCAACTGGTCAGAAAATAGGAGAAGGGTTTGATTTCCCAAGACTGGATGTATTAATGCTTGCAGCACCTGTATCTTTTGAAGGACGCCTGGAACAGTATGTCGTCATAAAATAGTTTATGCAAATGCTTGCAGTTGCAAGCAAAAACGAATATAATAAAGAAAAAGGAGGAGATACTATGGCAAATACATCCGCTGTTTATGCAAGAATAGATACGAATCTCAAGGATAATGCTGAAAGCATTCTTTCTCAGCTTGGCATTTCTCCATCCAGTGCAATTCAGATGCTTTATAGCCAGATCGTACTGAAAAAGGGTATGCCGTTTGAATTGAAACTTCCTTCTTCCAAGCCATTAGCTGTTGGTTCAATGACCAGAGAAGAACTTGATGCAGAACTCCAGAAGGGTGTTGATTCCATCAAAGCAGGAAAGGTATATTCTGCAGATGAAGTCGATGCGGTACTTGCAAAGGAGTTTGGCATATGACGGATAGCTACAATGTCGGCTATTCTGTAGATGCACTTGGTGATTTACGTGAAATCTATTCGTATATTGCGAATGAACTTCTTGTTCCGGAGACAGCCGCAGCTCAGCTGGGGCGCATACGAAAGGAAGTTCGTTCATTGGATTTCATGCCAGCTCGTTATACGTTAGTTGAATGGGAGCCTTGGCATTCGATGAAAATGCATCAGCTTCCGGTAGACAACTTTATTGTGTATTATCTTGTCGATGATAAAGAGAGGACAGTTACAGTAGCACGAATATTCTACAGTGGTCGAGATATCGAAGGAATTATAAATTCAAATAAATAAACAGAAGTGGAGCTTTTTGTGTGAAAACGAGAGCTCTATTTTTATATGAATAAAATTCCTCCTAAATCAGATAGCGAAACATCTGAATAGTGGCGGTTCCTATTTTAGTGTTTACAGCGATGTGAAAGAGGCAGTGAAGGAATTGCTGGATTTGAAGTTTAAGATACTTCCGGCATTGGAGGATGTTGCATGTGGAAAAAAGCACAGACGTATGGGATATACAGAAGAAAAGATAAAGAATATTCGGTATAAGATGCCTTGTATGATGAATTTATGGAAGAATACAATTGCAGGAAACGAAACAGTAACAAAATAGAAAAAAGTAAAGAGATTAGTTACAGAAAAGATAGGGGAGGAAAATAGATAAAAAGGATGCATCATCTCTCTGCTGCCAGTATCAGTTTAATGCTGATACTGGCTTATTTAAATATTATCCTAAAGTTTCTTTGTAGTTTGTTCCCCATTCCTGCATAGCGGTAAGAATTGGTCGCATAGACTCGCCCAAATCACTTAAAGCATATTCTACATGGGGTGGAACTTCAGGGTAGACGGTTTTGGTTATGATACCATCATCTTCCATAGAACGGAGGCTGTCGGTCAGCACTTTTTGACTGATTCCTACAAGATTTTTCTTTAATTCATTAAAATCTCCATGGTCTTTCAAGAAGATTACGCATGATTAGCAATTTCCATTTGCTTCCTATCAACTGGACTGTGGTTGCCACAGGACAATCCGGCAATTCATTCTTTGTTAACATAGGTTTACCTCTTTCAATAGTTTAAAATATGATGTAAGTATCAAATGTAGTATAACATATAGAAAAGTAATCGTCTATTTGTTGTTGACTCCCTAAATTAGCATAATACTGATCTGCTTGCCTGTCTCTGGAATGATCTGTATACTGTCATTAGTTTACAGAAAGAAAAAGGTCCCAGAGCACCCTACCTGGAAAGTCGTATACTCTGAGACCATGGTCAAAACCATGATTATTATATCAGATTACACACTGGTCCTCAAGGAGGATTTTGGTGTTTTTTGTTGAGAGCAGTGAGAACTCCCATATTTGTCCCGTATGTCAGGGAACGCTCCGCTACAGAGATTCCAGACCACGTATCCGCAAAAAGGAAGGCGGCACTAAGGAGCAGCTGATGATTCGCAGGTTCCGCTGTCAGAACTGCCATGCTTATCACAATGAACTTCCTGACTGCCTTGTTCCCTATAAACACTATGAGGCAGAGGCGATCGCCGGTGTCCTGGACGAAGTAATTCTTCCAGATGACCTGGATTCTGAGGATTATCCATCTTTCAGTACCATGCTCCGCTGGCTTCAATGGTTCCGTGAAAACCTGCAGCGTATGGAAGGATACCTGCGGACAGCCGGATATCAGATACTGAATCTGGGAGAGGGCTTCCTGTTTTCCTCTGACTCGCTGCTCGACACGATCAGAAACAGATATCAGAACTGGCTGGAACAGCTTCTCCGGCTGATCTATAACAGCGGCGGATTTCTGGTGCCGGTCCGCTGGTAGACCTGTGCACCTGCTTTGGTTCGTCTGTCATGCTGGCCGATAGTATAGTGGCCTTAGAAGGAGGTAGCTATACCATGAGTACAGATGACACATTTATAAAACAGCAGTGGCAGGATCAGGAAGCCCTTCACCGTTTCCAGCTGATCTCACCACTTCTCCAGACCGGTCTGGATGATGCCAGACGCCTGCAGCTGCGCAGAACGATCGCTGATGAGAACAACATTTCTGTCCGCACGCTCTACCGGTATGAAAAAGCCTTTGCAGAAAAACAGTTCGCAGGTCTCAGACCGGCTGACCGTGAAAAGCATCGTTCCCAGAGTCTTCCGGAAAACTTTGAGTTTCTCCTGGAACAGGCTGTCCAGCTCCGCAGGGAAGTTCCGGAACGGTCAGTTGCCCAGATCATTTACATTCTGGAAGCAGAAGGTCTTGTGGCTCCCGGCATTCTGAAGCGCTCAACCCTTGAACGCCACATATACCGGGCTGGATACGGTCGGAACCAGATGCAGATGTATAAAGAGGCCAGGAACAGTTCGTCCAGACGTTTCTGCAAGCCTCACCGTATGATGCTGGTCCAGGGTGATATCAAGTATGGACCGAAACTTCCCATTGGGAAAAATGGTGCAAAGGTACAGACCTATCTGTCCTCCGCCATTGACGACCATTCCAGATATCTGCTGTCCTCACGATTTTACGATAACCAGGAAGAATCCATCATTGAGGATACCTTCCATCAGACCATCTCCAGATATGGAGTCTTTGATGCCTGCTACTTTGACAACGGAAGCCAGTACATTGCAAAGCAAATCCGGTTCTCACTTGCAAGACTTGGGATCCGTGTCATGCATGCAAAACCACGTTCCGGGAAAAGCAAGGGCAAGATTGAAAAGTTCCATCAGGTGGTGGATGACTTTATCCGTGAATCGAAGCTTAAAAATATCAGGACACTGGAAGAACTGAACCGTCTCTGGGCTGTCTATCTGGAGGAATACTATCATAAGCAGAAGCATGCCGGTATCGCAGAATACTACGAAAGCCTTGGAGCCGCTGTTCCGGAAGAAGGGATCTCCCCACTTCAGGAGTGGAACCGGGACAGCCGTCCGCTGACCTTTCTGGATGCAGCGGTGGTATCGGAAGCTTTTCTCCATCATGAGCAGAGGAAAGTCGACCGGGGAGCCTGCATCAGCTTCCGTGGAAAACGGTATGAAACGAAACCTTCCCTGATAGGACACACGGTAGAGATCTCTTATGATCCGGCAGCCCCGGAGCAGATCACTGTCTCCTATCAGGGAATGGAACTTTTTACCGCAATGCCGGTTGTGATCGGTCCGTATTGTGATAAGAGTCCGGCCCTGCCTGCTTCCATGCAGGAACAGACCCCTACGACTTCCCGCTTTCTGGATACACTGGAAAAACGTCATGAACAGAACCGGCGGCAGATGGCAGATGCCATTTCCTTTGCCGCGTACCGGAAGGAGGCGGATGACTGATGTATGAAGCATTCTTTGGCATGGAGCACACGCCATTTGTCCGTGATGTCCCACCGGAAAAGCTGTATGAATCCAATGCATTCCGTGAGACCCTCGGACGGCTGTCCTATGTGGCAGACCGTCAGATGTTTGCCGTTGTAACTGCGGACCCCGGATGCGGGAAATCAACCCTGATCCGCCGTTTTTACTCGGAACTTCCCAAAGAGGATTACATTGTCCTGTATCTGTCTGACTCAAAGCTGACACCACGGTGGTTTTATAAAGGGCTGCTGGACCAGCTGGGACTGGAATCCCGGTTTTACCGTGGTGATTCCAAACGCCAGCTGCAACAGGAGATCGAGATCATCCGGGGAGTGCAGCACAAAAAGGTCGTCTGCATCCTTGATGAAGCTCATCTGCTTGAAAAGGAAACACTGGAAGAATTCCGTTTTCTGCTCAACTACAGATTTGATTCCATGAGTCCTATGGCTGTTGTACTGGTCGGTCAGACCGAACTGTGGGAAAACAAGCTGAAACTGCAGCGGTATGCCGCAGTCCGCCAGCGCATTGATATGTACTGTACCCTGCCACACCTGGACAGATCTGAGACAGAACAGTATATCGCAAGCCATATGGATTACTCCGGATGTACCCAGGAGGTCTTTACAGCCAAAGCGCTGGATGAGATCCATAAAGCATCGGCCGGGATCCCACGTATGGTCAACCGGATCTGTGAAAAAGCTCTTATGTATGCATTTCAAAACCAGAAGCGCCTGATCGATGATTATATGATCAAGTTCGTCATAGAGCATGAAATGCTTGGAACCATAACGACGTAAAGATTATTGCCGCCTGGGTTCAGGCGGCAGCCCTGTGGGGCTGGCTGATGACAGAAAACCAGTCAATCTGATGACAGTTCATGTGAGCAAATCCGTGACAGCTCATGAGGTCAGTAACAACTGAATTGAAATTCATGGATTCGTTCAGACCACAGCGTGATTTTTTCATCTGTTTTCATAATGATACAGTTTCCTTTCTTTGTTATGAAAAGAGTGTATCAGAAAAATATAGTTGCGGACAGATACGGATGATTACGTACTTACAAATAAACAACGGCTTAATAGCAGAAACCGCTGTCAAGCCGCATCAATTATCATAGAAGATCTAAATTTACAGAAAAAATTTCACACCGGAGGGTGCGGAGTCTGGATACCCAGTTGTAAAACGTAGCTGGACGAATTCCGTTTTCGATGCACCACTGTGCATCGGTTTTGCCGCTTTTGCGGCATTCCATTACAAATTTAAGCTGCTGGGCAGCTGAAGTTTTTGAGTTACGACTCATTGATAGATACCTCCCATAATTATTAGAGTAAAACGCTCGCTTTACTATCAATAATTATGGAGAATATAGAAGAATTAAACAATCCGCCCGATTATTGGGCGCTTACCATGTAACCCATGGGGCACCAGACAATGAAATTATTTTTCCATCTTCCACCTTAAAGTCTTTTAAATTTTCATTTTGTTTTCCATAGAACTGTTCTTGACTTATTTTTATTTCGGGATACTTTTTACTCATTATATAAAAATAACTTTCAGAGCAAATCAATAATACAAACAAACTAAAAATCAATAATATTAATTTTTTTTCATATAATCTTACTTTCCTATGTACCTTCATTCCTTTTTCTCTTTTAGTAAATATACAACTATAAATATATAAAATGGAACTAAGTAGTACTGTGCCAATCCATATCTCTGCCAATAAGCATATGGTGTTGCAACAAAAAGTGTTATGGCAAGCCCCAATGTCGGTGCAATTGCCAATCCCAGTCCCCATTTTTGCTTTTTTATAATTAATAATACTATTAAAAATACAAACCATGTTAGTATAGCAAGTGCCACAGGTGCGTCTCCTATTTCAAAAATGCTTTTTAAATCCACTTTTTGAATTTCTAATAAACTGTGAGGAACTATACCATAATTTTCTCCATTTTCAATATCTCCCAAATTTCCTTTATATATATTATTAGCATCTGTATTTAATTCCCAACGGTTTAATGCCCAATATCCATATGTGTTAAGCGCCCATGCTTCTATATATGTATATGGATTTCTTATAAACATTGAAATATATGTTTTCATAAATCCGTTTAAATGCTCATTTAAATACTTCTGACTAAAATTCTGATCCCATTTTAAAAGATCTACTACACAAGGTCGATATGTATCTTTATAATTTTCCAATGGTAATAAACCATTCATGTATTCTCTATCTTCCTCTGTCATATCTCCATCATATGCAACAACACTCGCCATTTGATTTAAAAATATACCCAGGCTCTCTACCGGCTCTCCATTTAAATCTAATTTTGTGTATACTGGTCCTATAACAATGCTTATAATCAATAAAATACAACCCGTACTTACCATAAGTTTTTTCAAACCTGTTATTATTTTTTTTCTCCGATTCAATATCCATATCAAAATTATCACTAATTCGCAAAACAATCCGATATAAAATCCATTATTTCTTGAAAAACATAATACCACTAACAATAAATTACTCTTTACCAAGAAAAATCTATTATCTGATATAATTTTCCCTTTAGATAATGCAAAATCTGCTAGTACAAGAGACCATACGGCCAACGTTGATGAAAATATTGGATCTTTCCACATAGCAATACTATTCTGTGCAAAAAAAGGAATACAACCAAAAAATACAGTTAAAATTATACATATTTTTATACCAATACCTTTATTTCTAATCCAACATATCTGATATCCAAGGCACAATGCTATATAAATCATCTGTACAATCGTATACACCGCACAACCAAATGTAATATCCTTTATAAAAATTCCTAGTGATAAGCACATTTTCAAAAATAAAGTATAAAAAATCG
>OODH01001578.1_pt1 | contig 13097 bp, 10 predicted proteins | sample 1671391 | NCBI WGS metagenome assembly OODH01 (sample SAMN06348152, study PRJEB24527) | human gut metagenome | biome: human gut; feature: ankylosing spondylitis patient; material: feces | host: Homo sapiens | place: China | collected 2015-10 | reverse complement strand
CCGTAGCTGCAGCATTCATACCCGGCGTATCCGAAAAGATATCCACCGTCAGTCCCAGAAAAAACGCCCACAGCATCAAAGTATTCCGTGGTGTTTCCGACTCAAATTTCAGTATGAGATAAATATATAGAAAAGGAGTGGCATATCCGGCAATATGCACATTATTCAGGATCAGTACCTGCAGGGGACGCATGTCCTGATGTAACGCACGGAATTCGTCCATGACGAATATATTTTCATTTTCCAGTATTTCCTTGGCAGGCAGATCATTTTGTGTTTTGATAGGCATTTTATTTTCCTCCGGGTCTTTCTTGCTTATTCCTCGTAAGGAATATTATAGGTTCTCAGAAATTCCTCTTCTGTCAGAATGGGAACCTGTAATTCTTTTGCTTTTTTATTTTTTGATGAAGTAGATTCAGTGTCGTTGTTTACCAGATAGTCTGTCTTTTTTGACACGCTTCCTGTCACCTTACCGCCCTGTGACTCCACATAGGTCTTAAACTCGCTTCTGTTGGCAAAATCATGCACATCGCCTGTGATAACGAAGGTCTTGCCGTTTAAGCTTCCCTCCGACATATCCTTTATATCGACCTTTTCTATGTCAAGCTCCTTAATCAGTGCTTCAAACATCGCGCTGTTTTTGGGATTTGCATACCATTCAAGTATGGAGCCTGACTTTTCCTGGCCTATGCCGTCTATATCCACAAAATCAGTGGCATTTCTCATCCTGTCCGCAAAACCCTCAAAGCCTATCGCATTGACAATTTTCTTACCTGCATCGGTACCTATAAGAGGTATACAGAGTGCAAATATCAGATTAACAGGATGGACATGTCTGCTTTTTTCGATGGCAGTCTGCATATTCATGCATGATTTTTCTCCAAAGCCTTCCATGCTGCTTATCTTATCAAAATGCTCGGGCAGATGGTATATGTCAGGGAACTGTTTTATGAATCCCTCATTTATAAATTTTAGCATTGTCTGTACCGAAAGTCCATCTATATCCATTCCGCTTTTGCTGACAAATCTTGAAAACTTTTTGACATTCTTGGCTGTACAGTCAGGGTTTGTGCAATGCAGAGTCTTCACACCGCTGTTTTTACTTACAAATATGCGTGTCGGATGATGACACACCGGACATTCCTTCGGAATCTCAACTGCTCCCACCGCATCCTTTACAGCTATGCATTTCGGAATAATCTTGTTGGCTTTTATCACGGAAAGTGTACACTCTTTTCCCACCCCAAGCCTTTCTATTTCAGTCAGATTGCAAAGCGAAGCTCTCGAAACCGTCGTACCCTCTATCTGCACCGGCTCAAAAACAGCCACCGGCGATATTGTCGAAACCGCACACGACCATTCAATATAACGAAGCCTCGTATCTACAGCCTCATCCTGCCACTTGAAGGCAAAACCTGCTCTCGTTGCATGATGTCCCGTGACGCTTCCGCCTGCAGCGTAGGCAGTGTCATCATAGCATATGACAAGTCCGTCCACAGGCACATCCATCCTGCCACTCTCGACATCCCTTGTCCAGCGTTTTACAGCCTCATCAAGGCCTGCCGCATCTGTCGCCTCCCTTTTGACAACATTAAATTTCATATCACTAAGATAGCTCATTCTATCCCCCCATGATATGATATCATCATCTATATGCACGAGTGTAAACGCATAAAACACTACATGTCTGCGCTTCACTTCTTCCACATCATCGAGATTTAATGTACCGGAGGCAAGGTTCCTTGGATTGGCATATTTCTCATCATCGTCCTCGATTGTATCATTTAACAGCTTAAAATCCGTGTAGGAAATTGTCGCTTCCCCTCTTACAACCATATGTCCCTTGTATGGTATCTCCTTTGGGAAGCCGCTTATGGCATCCTGCAAAAAGGTGATGTTACTTCCTACAGTTCCATTTCCTCTCGTCAGTATTTTCACAAGCCTGCCACCGTCATATGTGAGCACGAGTGTCAGTCCATCGAGCTTCCATGAAAGCCAGATTGGCATATCACCTGCCCATTTCTTAAGCTCCTCAATACTCTTTGTCTTTGCAAGTGAAAGTGCCGGATACTCATGCGGCTCACGATTTCCAGCCTCTGCCTCATAGCCTGCATTCTGTGTCGGACTGTCCTGACGGATATATCCTGTTTCTTTTTCAAGCTGAGTAAGCTCATCAAACAGTGCATCCCACTCGTAGTTTGGCATTATTTCATCTGCGCCGTTGTAGTAAGCTTTTGATGCGCGGTTAAGACTTTCAACAAGCTCATCTATCTTATCTTTTATTTTGTTATTCTCCATGCTGTAATAATCCCCTGTCTGCTTTACTTTGCTCTTCTATCCGGATATTTCTTATCCGTATGTTTCTTATCAGAATGATTCTTATTCGTATCAGGCATAACCGGCTGATTCGAGGAATCCGCAATCAGTCTTTTGAGCCCCTTGTATTCAAGTGGTGTCACCGCCCTGTACTTTCCTCTTGGCAGGTCACCAAGCTCAATATTCATGATTCTCACTCTCTCAAGCTTAACCACACGGTAGCCAAAGTATTCACACATCCGTCTTATCTGTCTGTTGTAGCCCTGTGTCAGAATAATCTTAAACTGCTTTGAGGACAGCTTTTTCACATGGCACTTTCTGGTTGTCACACCAAGCTCTACAAGCGGTACGCCTCCTGCGAGCCCTCTGATGAAGCTGTCAGATATTGTTTTGTTTACTGTGACAATATACTCTTTTTCGTGTCTGTTGCCGGAGCGCATCATCTTATTTACTATCTCGCCATTGTTGGTCAGAAGTAAAAGTCCCTCTGAATCCTTATCCAGCCTGCCAATGGGATAAATGCGCTTTGGGTAATTAAGATAATCTATCACGTTGTTTTTTTCCCTTTTTTCTGCTGTGCAGACTATGCCGGCCGGCTTATTGAGGGCAATCAGTATCATCTCTTCTTCCTTTGATACTACCTCCATTATATGTGACAGTCTGTCCCTTTAGAACTCTGTCACCTGTCTTTGCTGTCACGCCGTCTATTCTTACTTTGCCGGCTTCTATCTGCCTGTCTGCCTCACGCCTTGAGCACACGCCCGCTTCACTGAGGAATTTATTTATTCTTACACCATTTTCTTCCATACCATATCCTCTTTTTAGATTGCTTTATCCGATATACATAAACCAGGCTGCAGCCTTTTCTACTCTTTACAGCAGCCATTTGCTATGTAGATTAAAACACGGAGACCTTTAAGCCTCCGTGTTGCTTCTTATGATTGTATGCACATCTGTTACTTTGTATTGCTTTTACTGTCCTACTGTCTGGAGATTCTCTGTCTTGATATAAGCTCTGCCATTTGTTCCGGCGCTGTAGGATACTATAGTCCAGTCGCCCTCTGTGCCATATGCTGTAAGTGTTACCTGTTCCTTTAAGAGACCAAGCTCCTTTGCATCTGTGCTTGCACCGTCACGTACCTTTACAACATCCTTTGTCACTACCTGATACTCAGCCGGTGCCTGTGGCTGCTCGGCTGTCTGCTGATTGGCTGCATTTGTATCTGTGGTCTGTTGATCTGTGGTCTGTCCTGCATTTGCATCTGTGGTCTGTCCGGCATTTGCATCCGTAGTCTGCTGGTCTGTAGTCTGTCCTGCATTTGCATCTGTAGTCTGCTGGTCGCTGTTTTGTGCTGCATCATCTGCCTGCTGTGTATCTGCCTCTGTAGTCTGTGTGTCTGCATCAGACTTCTTTAAATTGGCAATGCCAGACGATGTGTACCACTGCTTTATAGCACCTGTGAGTGTTGTCTCAAGCATAGTCTTTAAATTGGCATCAGAACCGACCGCCTGCTCATATGCCTTTTGTACCTCCTCATGAAGGTCTGCAAACTCAGATGAAGCAGTATACTTAGAAATAAGCTCCATAATATCGTCATCGAGTTCATTCTCGCAGTATGTTCTGTTGAAATTACTGTATACATTGTTTATAAAGAGCTTTCCGTCCTTACCTGTCTCTATATAAAAGAAGTCAAGTGTAGGTGCCTGTGTATCAACTCCCGTAAACTTTATGCTGTTTTTAACAGACACAAAGTATGTTCCCTTTTTCAAGCCATTCTTGGTGTAAGGTGTAATGTCATTAACTGACTCATAGTACTGGCTGACAACACCAATATAGCTCTTCTCGTTGTCGCTCATAGGTGTCGCAAGCTTGCCAAGTGTATCAAGGTCATCACCCACGTATGCCTTATAATAATCAGCAAGTAATGTGCTGATATCGTCCTTGGCGTCATTTGTGTAATCCTTTTCAAACTCAAAATCCTTCACCGAAATCTCTGTCTGTGATCCGGCTTCAGTATTGGATTGTCTGCCATTATTGCCTCCTGCGACAACTACTATAAGTATAAGTATGAGTCCTACAAGTACACCTGCTACTCCAACGTATTTTTTATTTTCTGCGCAAAACTGCTTTATATTATCCAATGTTTCCTTGTTAAAAAAGTCCTTCATATGGTTCCTCCATTAACCCAACATATCAAAATCAAAGTATGTGACCGACGCGAATCGAACGCGCACTCGCCGGAGTCGGAGTCCGGAATTTTATCCATTAAACTACGGTCACAAAAAAAGTTACCAACTATTTATATCACATCTTTTACTTTTTTTCAATGTTACTTTTTTCTTATTATAGTCTTTTAGTGTTTTATTATAACTTATTATGCATACTATTATAATTGATAAAAATTTGACAATATATTTCATTTATCTTATTATTTAACTGTTTGGGCATTATATATTGGAAATTTTTTCCGATATGCCATAAAAATATACCATTTTAATTAATACAATTACTATTTATATAAGGAGCAGTATTATGAGTTTCACATTTTTAAACCAGCTTCCAACTCCTGCACAGATTAAGGAGGAATATCCTCTGTCAAAGGAGCTTACCAAGCTTAAAGCGAAGCGCGATGCAATGATTTCAGATGTTATCTGCGGAAAAGATGATAGATTTCTCGTCATTATCGGACCATGTTCAGCCGACAACGAGGATTCAGTCTGTGACTATGTCAGCCGTCTGACAAAGATTCAGGAGGATGTAAAGGACCGCGTAATTATCATCCCACGTGTATATACAAATAAACCAAGAACAACCGGCGAGGGCTACAAGGGTATCGCCTCACAGCCTGACCCTGAGAAGGCTCCTGATATGGTTGAGGGTCTTATTGCCATGAGAAAAATGCACATCCGCGCCATCGCAGAAAGCGGGCTCACCTGTGCAGATGAGATGCTTTATCCTGAGAACTGGGGCTATGTTGAGGATCTCCTCTCATATGTCGCAATTGGTGCTCGTTCTGTTGAGGATCAGCAGCATCGTCTCACCGTCAGCGGCTTCGATGTGGCAAGCGGTATGAAAAACCCTACAAGTGGTGATTTTTCTGTCATGCTCAATTCTGTTTATGCAGCACAGCACCCACATCATTTTGTTTACAGAGGCTATGAGGTTGAGACATCAGGAAATCCTCTGACACACGTTGTTTTAAGAGGCGCAGTCAGCAAGCATGGCAACACTACAACAAACTACCATTACGAGGATTTAATCCGTCTGCACGAGATGTATGACAAGATGGATGTTGTCAATCCTGCTGCTATCATAGATACAAACCATTCAAACTCCGGAAAGCAGTTCAAGGAGCAGATTCGTATCGCCAAAGAAGTTATGCACAACAGACAGCTTTCCTCTGATATCAAATCACTTGTCAAGGGTCTCATGATTGAGAGCTATATTGAGGAGGGCAGCCAGAAGATTGGTGAGCATGTCTACGGAAAATCCATCACCGATCCATGTCTAGGATGGGAGGATTCAAAGAAGCTTATCTACGACATTGCAGAAATGAATTCTTAAACTATAAATTATACACACATTTTTTACAAAACACAAGCCACAGGAGTATATATCCTGTGGCTTGCATTATTTTGTCGGTTTATTATTTAATCATATTACTATAAGCAAGAACTGCACTGACTGTTTTGGAATCCTGGATTTTCCCGGCATAAATCATGTCGCACAGCTCCTTTAGGGTGTATATTTCTACATCGATTGACTCGGCATCATCGAGATGCTGCTTGCCCTTTTTCAGGTTTTTGGCAAGATAAACATCTACTTCTTCGTCGCAAAAGGCTACTGTTGTGCGAAGTGAAAGTAAAAACGAGATATCATCAGAGCTGTAGCCCGTTTCCTCCTTAAGCTCCCTTTCTGCACACAGTCTCTGCAGCCGGCCGGAATCTCTATTGTCTCTCTCTCGAGAGCATTTCTATACTGACGCACCATGATTATCCTGCCGTCATCAAGCACCGGAAGCACTGCCGCAGCGCCCTTTCTGTGTGAGACAAAATCCCATTCCTCAGTCTTACCGTTTGCAAACTGCATTGTATCCTTGTATATATCGAGTATTGAGCCCTTATATACAAGCTCTCTTTTTTGCCGTTTCATTTCATCAATCATTTTTCCTGTTTACCTTCTAAATAATTTAAATTCAGAGTTACCGTTTTGATTAGAAATCCACCTCTGTGTCATAATAGCAGCATTTGAGAAGCTTCTCCATCTCCTCCTGGCTTGGCTGGCGAGGATTTGAGCCTGTACAAGCATCAAGGATAGCATTTGCAGCAATCTCAGGAAGTCTCTCAAGGAATACCTCCTCCGGTACAAAGCCCTGCTCTGTTGGATAGCTGTCTGCTCCGTAATTCTTGATGCAGTGTGGGATATTCAGCTCATCATTCATGCCACGTAAGTATTTGATAAGAAGCTCAACCTTCTCATCAAGTGTCTCTCCACCCAGTTTCATGAAATCTGCTATTACGCCATAGCGTTCCTTCGCTGTCTCATCCTTTGCATTAAAAGCAATAACCTTTGGCAGATACATGGCATTGGCTGCTCCGTGGATGATATGTGCACCATAATCTGCAAAAGCTGCGCCTGTCTTGTGTGCCATGGAATGAACTATTCCAAGTAGTGCGTTGGAGAATGCCATTCCTGCCAGACACTGTGCATTGTGCATCGCATCTCTCTTTGCCATATCACCATTGTATGAATCAATCAGGTCATGCTGTATCATCTCTATTGCATGGAGTGCAAGCGGATCAGTAAAGTCACTGTTGGCTGTTGATACATATGCCTCGATGGCATGTGTCATGGCATCCATTCCTGTGTGTGCAACAAGCTTCTGTGGCATTGTCTCTGCAAGCTCAGGGTCTACGATTGCAACATCAGGTGTAATCTCAAAGTCTGCGATTGGATACTTGATACCCTTCTCATAATCTGTGATGATTGAGAACGCAGTAACCTCAGTTGCTGTACCTGATGTGGATGAAATAGCACAGAAATGTGCCTTCTTTCTAAGCTTTGGAATACCAAATACCTTGCACATATCCTCAAATGTGATATCCGGATACTCGTACTTAATCCACATAGCCTTAGCTGCATCTATAGGTGAGCCACCACCAATTGCTACAATCCAGTCCGGTTCAAACTCAGCCATGGCAGCCGCACCTTTCATAACTGTCTCAACTGACGGATCCGGCTCAATTCCCTCAAAAAGCCTAACCTCCATACCTGCTTCCTTCAAATAAGCCTCGGCTTTGTCTAAAAAGCCAAATCTCTTCATTGAGCCTCCACCCACACAGATAATAGCCTTCTTTCCCTCAAAGCTCTTTAATGCCTCAAGCGCACCCTTTCCGTGATATAAATCTCTTGGTAATGTAAATCTCTGCATTGTAAAACCCTCCATATGATATTTTATTATATAGTTTCTCCCTTGTAATATTTATAAATATTGCAGCCATCAAATACTGAATAGTTGCTAAATATTACACTTACCATTTTATAACATTTTACTAATTTTGTCACGTACCATTATCTATTTTTGTGAATACAAGATATATTATACATATATTTTTATGCAATATATACAAATTTCTTCAATAGTAATGAACAGTTGCCGATAATTTATTTCATACCATAAGCACTACATTGTAAAAATCGGCTGCATTTACGTTTTTATTTTTTTCAAAAAAGAAAAGGCTTCATAAGAAGCCTTTTCAAATGTACATGTTATTATGTCAAACCGACAATACGCTAATGCTCTACTTTGCGTAATCCACTATACGTGACTCACGTATTACATTAACCTTTATCTGACCCGGATACTCTAACTCAGACTCAATCTGCTTAGATATGTCTCTGGCCATGATAACCATGTCGGCATCGCTGACCTGCTCAGGAACTACCATAATACGAATCTCTCTACCTGCCTGAATAGCAAAAGATTTCTCTACCCCTTTATAACCATTTGTAATGTCCTCTAACTGCTGAAGACGATTTGAATATGTCTCCAAAGTCTCTCTTCTTGCACCCGGACGTGCCGCACTGATTGTATCAGCTGCCTGCACGAGACATGCAATAAGTGACTCCGGTTCAACATCACCGTGATGTGATTCTACTGCATTAATCACAAGTGGTGACTCTTTGTATTTCTTACATAATTCGGCACCGAGCTGGATATGTGAACCCTCCATCTCGTGATCTACTGCCTTTCCAATGTCATGTAACAATCCGGCACGCTTTGCCATACGGACATCTAACCCCATCTCTGCGGCCAACAGTCCTGAAAGATGAGCAACTTCGATTGAATGCTTTAACGCATTCTGACCGTAGCTTGTTCTAAACTTCATCTTTCCAAGAAGACGCACAAGCTCCGGGTGAATACCATGTATGCCCACCTCAAGTGTGGCAGCCTCACCCTCTTCACGAATCATATTATCGACTTCTTTTTGAGCCTTCTCAACCATCTCCTCTATACGGGCCGGATGGATTCTTCCGTCAACAATAAGCTTCTCAAGAGCTATTCTTGCAACCTCTCTTCTAATTGGATCAAAGCTTGACAAGATAACTGCCTCAGGTGTGTCATCTATAATCAGATCTACACCTGTCATAGTCTCGAGAGTACGGATATTACGTCCCTCTCTTCCTATGATACGTCCCTTCATCTCATCATTCGGAAGCGATACTACTGAAATAGTAGTCTCAGACACATGGTCTGCTGCACATTTCTGAATAGCTGTAACCACGTAATCCTTAGCCTTACGGTTTGCCTCTTCCTTTGCTTTGTTTTCCATTTCCTTAATCATTTTTGCAGTATCAAGTTTTACATCTTCTTCAATGGTCTTTAAGAGATATTCTTTAGCTTGCTCGGAGGTTAATCCAGAGATTCTTTCAAGTTCCTGTAAACGCTGCTCGTTAAGCTTTGATATTTCAATCTTCTGCTTCTTGAGTTCCTCTTCCTTAACTGCAAATCCGGCTTCACGCTTCTCGATAGCTTCGAGCTTCTTGTCGACATTTTCTTCCTTCTGAACGATACGACGCTCATTACGGGAAATCTCGTTTCTACGCTCTTTGATTTCCTTATCCAGATCATTCCTAGCCTTAATAGACTCTTCCTTGATCTCAAGCATAGACTCACGCTTCTTTTCCTCCGCAGTCTTTACAGCCTCATCAATGATTCCTCTTGCCTTCTCCTCAGCATTTCCTATCTTGGAGTTAGCAGATTTCTTCTCGTATGAAGCGGCTGCAAACCATACAATCAATGCAGTAATAATAATAGAAACTACAGCAGTAATGATATACGGTAGCATTACAGGAGCACCTCCTTTATTAAATTTTCATTGTATTTCACAAATTACAACAATTAAATTCTATACTTTTTGGTGCAAATTGTCAAGGTAATTGTGACCTCATTGCAGAAAGAATCTGGCTGCTCTTAAAGCCCCTGCGCATAAGAAACTGGTATATCCTGCGAAACTCCTTTTCATCACAGTTATCAGGATCATAGTGTTTCTTTTCAAGCAGCTTTGCTATATGTTTCTCTTCATCAGCAGTGTATTCGCTGTCTATGGCACAATTTATATCATCTCTGCCTATGCCCTTTGTCATAAGCTTCTGCTCCAGCTGCCTGCGGCTTAAGCTGTCCTGATGATACCTGACATATGTGGAAGCAAATCTGTAATCATCAAGATAATGAAAGCTCTTGACATAATCTATCGCTACATCCACACAGCAATCCGGATATCCGCCCTGTGTGAGCTTTTCCCTAAGCTTTCTTTCACTCCTGTCCATCTGTTCAAGCAGATGCAGCGCTCTCTTTTTGGCTCTCTTTCCTACCACCTCAGTTATCAGCTTTTCGTAATCCGCTTCACTGATAAAGGCTCCCTCCATAATAGAGTACCGCACGGCCTCTGTACGGTACAGCACACATGTCGTGCCATTATCAAAGGTCGTGCGGTATTTGCCTTTACCAATATTCTCATATCCGGTAATCTCTATCATATATAACCCTGCTCACTTATTATTCTTCTGCTTCAGGCTTTTCAGAGTCTTCCTGTACTGCAGCATCTTCATCCTCAGGCTGTGTAAAGTAAAAATCCCTTACCTTTGCCTCAAGCATATCAAAAAATGCCGGATTCTCATGAATATAAGTCTTTGCATTCTCACGACCCTGTCCTATCTTGTCTCCCTCGTATGCGTACCATGCACCGGATTTGTTGACAATGCCTGCATTTACTGCAAGATCAAGCACATCTCCTTCTCTTGAGATACCCTGACCAAACATGATATCAAACTCTGCCTCCTTGAAAGGAGGAGCTATTTTATTCTTAACAACCTTTACGCGGACATGGTTGCCGACTATCTCACCGGCCTGCTTGAGTGACTCAGTTCTTCTGACATCAAGACGCACTGATGAATAGAACTTTAATGCCCTTCCACCTGTGGTAGTCTCAGGATTTCCAAACATCACACCTACCTTCTCACGAAGCTGATTGATGAATATAACTATACAATTTGACTTGCTGATAACCGCCGTAAGCTTACGGAGTGCCTGGCTCATAAGTCTGGCCTGAAGACCCACATGGGAATCACCCATATCTCCGTCAATCTCGGCCTTTGGTACGAGTGCCGCAACTGAATCGACAACCACGATATCCACAGCGCCCGAACGCACCATGGTCTCTGTTATCTCAAGTGCCTGCTCACCACAGTCAGGCTGTGAAATATAGAGATTGTCAATATCAACACCTATATTCCTGGCATATACAGGGTCAAGAGCATGCTCTGCATCTATAAAGCCTGCGATGCCGCCTCGCTTCTGTACCTCTGCAACACAGTGGAGTGCAACCGTTGTCTTACCTGATGACTCCGGTCCGTACACCTCAACAATCCTGCCCTTCGGAAGGCCTCCGAGTCCTAATGCAATATCAAGGCTTAATGAGCCTGTAGGTACTGTCTCTACATTCATATTGGCTGAATTGTCACCAAGCTTCATGACAGAGCCCTTTCCGTATTGTTTCTCAATCTGCGCGATGGCAGCGTCTAATGCTTTTAATTTATCTTCCTTTGCCATAATAATCTCCTATTCTCTCGCGAACAAACGTTCGTTCTGTTATTATAATAATACACTTCTATTCAATTGTCAACTAATAAATTGGAATAATTACAGAATCAGATAGCTGCCCGTGATGCTGTTTGTGCCTCACGCTATACTCTAAAACAGCTATAGCTAAAATACTCAAAATTATACAAATAAAACATAATTAAAAAGACAGTTGCTTTCACAACTGTCTTCATTATACACATAATCTCTCACTAACGTCAAGTCCAAATTCAACCTTGAAATCCTTACCTAGTTTCTTCCAAACTCAGTAAGCACAAGTCCGTCATTTCTATCGAGTGTCATGCCGATGCTCCACTCATTGATGAACAGAAGAAGCGGATTGCCCTTCATGTCGACAACCTTCTTCATATCGCTTGTTCCGTTAATTGTATCTACATTGACCTCATCCTTGTTCTCAATCCATCTGATATGCTCATATGGCAGATTCTCTAGTCTGATCTGCACATTATACTCATTTTCAAGTCTGAATTTAAGCACGTCAAACTGAAGCACACCAACCACGCCGACTATGATCTCTTCCATGCCGCCCTTGTACTCCTGGAACATCTGGATAGCACCCTCCTGCGCTATCTGTGTGACACCCTTTACAAACTGCTTTCTCTTCATGGTGTCGATCTGACGGACTCTTGCAAAATGTTCCGGTGCGAATGTCGGGATTCCCTCAAACGCAAATTTCTTACCCGGTGCACAGATCGTATCACCGATAGAAAAGATGCCCGGATCGAATACACCGATAATATCTCCCGCATATGCCTCATCTACTACATGACGTGACTCAGCCATCATCTGCTGCGGCTGAAGCAGACGCATTTTTTTGTCCCCCTGTACATGATATACTTCCTGGGAAGCATCAAATTTACCGGAACAGATTCTCATAAATGCGATTCTGTCTCTGTGCGCCTTGTTCATATTGGCCTGAATCTTAAATACAAATGCTGAGAAATTATCATCCATAGGATCAATCTCTCCGGCATCAGACATTCTCGGAAGCGGTGAAGTAGTCATGTTGAGGAAATGCTCCAGGAACGTTTCCACACCAAAGTTTGTCAAAGCAGAACCAAAGAATACAGGAGTTAATTTCCCCTTGCTTACCAGCTCCTGGTCAAAATCTGCGCTTGCTCCGTCCAGAAGCTCAATTTCATCCAGAAGCTGTGCTTTCTGTTCCGGATCCATAATCTCATCTGCATGACTGTCATTTAACGGAATTTCTTCAATGACACCCTCCTTAGTTCCCTTCTGTGTATCAGAAAAAGTAAGGATTTTCTCGGTGTTACGGTCATAGACACCGCGGAATTTCTTACCGGAACCGATTGGCCAGTTGATCGGGCATGTTGCGATTCCAAGCTCTTTCTCAATTTCGTCCAGAAGATCAAATGTGTCGTTTGCATCACGGTCCATTTTATTAATGAATGTAAAAATCGGGATATGGCGCATAACACAGACTTTGAATAATTTTCTTGTCTGCGCCTCGACACCTTTAGAACCATCAATTACCATGACAGCAGAGTCTGCCGCCATCAGTGTACGATAAGTATCCTCTGAGAAGTCCTGATGTCCCGGTGTATCAAGAATATTGATACAATATCCGTCATAATGAAACTGCAGAACAGAAGAGGT
>OODH01001566.1_pt1 | contig 13184 bp, 9 predicted proteins | sample 1671391 | NCBI WGS metagenome assembly OODH01 (sample SAMN06348152, study PRJEB24527) | human gut metagenome | biome: human gut; feature: ankylosing spondylitis patient; material: feces | host: Homo sapiens | place: China | collected 2015-10 | reverse complement strand
GATATGATATAGTAGACAGGCGATGGAAGTAGGTCTTTTTTTTATGCCTTTTTTTAAGGACTGTCGCTGATCCTTAAAAAATGTCTCACTACGGAGATCGGGGCAGAAAAAAGCACAAAGAATTTTAATGGAGGTGGAAGTTGTGCGCACAAAAATAACATTGGCATGTACGGAATGCAAAAACCGTAACTACAACATGACAAAAGACAAAAAAGCTCATCCTGACAGGATGGAAACCAAAAAGTATTGCAGATTCTGCAAGACCCATACGTTACACAAAGAAACCAAATAAGACGCGCGTGGCAAAGGAGTGAAAAAATGGGAGAAACCGAGAAGTTAGACAAAGCTCCAAAAGAGAGCTGGTTTACCGGTCTTTCGGCTGAATTCAAAAAGATTATTTGGCCGGAGAAACAATCACTTGTAAGACAGACCACAGCGGTTATTGCTGTATCCGTTGTATTAGGTCTTATCATCGCGCTTTTGGATTTCGCGATTCAGTATGGCGTTGATTTCCTTGTTGGTTTTAATTTTTAATGGAGGCAGAGTGATTTATGGCAGAGACACACTGGTATGTTGTTCATACCTACTCAGGATATGAGAATAAGGTAAAAGCCAATATCGACAAGACAATCGAAAACAGACATCTGGAAGATCAGATCTTAGAGGTCCGCGTTCCGATGCAGGATGTTGTCGAAATGAAAAATGGCGCAAAAAAATCCGTATCAAAGAAAATGTTTCCGGGATACGTTCTTATCAATATGGTTATGAATGACGACACATGGTATGTTGTCAGAAATACCCGTGGTGTTACCGGATTTGTTGGTCCGGGAAGCAAGCCGGTTCCGCTTACCGATATGGAAATGAAACCTTTGGGAATCAAAAAAGAAAACATTGAAGTTGACTTTACAGAGGGAGACACCGTTGTGGTTACCGGAGGTGTCTGGAAAGATACCATCGGAGTAATCCAGGCGATGAATCACGGAAAGCAGAGCGTAACGATCAATGTTGAACTGTTCGGCCGCGAAACGCCGGTAGAAATAAGTTTCGCAGATGTAAAACTTAACAATTAAAGCACAGACCAGGATCTGTGCGCAGGTATGAGATCATGCCTGAAACATTGGATTAAGGAGGCAATTCCAAATGGCAAAGAAAGTAGAAGGATATATCAAATTGCAGATTCCTGCTGGCAAGGCTACACCTGCTCCTCCAGTTGGACCTGCTCTTGGACAGCATGGCGTTAACATCGTTGAATTTACAAAACAGTTCAACGCAAGAACCGCTGATCAGGGAGATCTTATCATCCCTGTAGTTATTACAGTATACGCAGACAGAAGCTTCAGCTTCGTCACAAAGACACCACCTGCTCCTGTATTAATCAAGAAAGCCTGCAATATTAAATCTGGTTCTGCAACACCGAACAAGACAAAGGTTGCTACACTTTCCAAAGCAAAATTACAGGAAATCGCAGAATTAAAAATGCCTGACTTAAATGCAGCATCTTTAGAGGCAGCTATGAGCATGATCGCTGGTACTGCAAGAAGTATGGGTGTTACAGTGGAAGAATAGAATTTGCAAAAACAGCAAATTCATTGGAAGAGTGCAAGAGCGGCATTCTTCTGAGAAATTCTGCAAAAATTAACGATATTTATTAACGATTATGTGGGAGGGCCCTCTCCCGATATTACCACCAGGAGGTTATTTTTTCATGAAAAGAGGAAAGAAGTATCAAGACGCTGTTAAGGCATTTGATAAGAAAGAGCAGTACGATGTTGCTGACGCTATCTCTATCGTAAAGAAAAATGCTACAGCTAAATTTGACGAGACAATCGAGCTTCATCTTAGAACAGGCTGCGACGGACGTCACGCAGAGCAGCAGATCCGTGGTGCGGTTGTATTACCACACGGAACAGGAAAAACAGTTAAGGTTTTAGTTTTCGCTAAGGGAACTAAGGTTGACGAGGCACAGGCAGCAGGAGCTGACTTCGTTGGAGGCGAGGAGTTAATTCCAAAGATCCAGAACGAGGGATGGTTAGACTTCGACGTTGTAGTTGCTACACCTGATATGATGGGTGTTGTTGGTCGTTTAGGACGTGTCCTTGGACCAAAGGGCTTAATGCCAAACCCAAAGGCAGGAACAGTTACTATGGATGTAACAAAAGCTGTTAACGATATCAAAGCCGGTAAGATTGAGTACAGATTGGACAAGACAAATATTATCCACGTTCCGGTTGGAAAAGCATCCTTTACAGAGGAGCAGTTAGCGGACAACTTCCAGACGCTTATCGATGCAATCAACAAAGTAAGACCTGCAGCCGTTAAAGGTCAGTACCTGAAGAGTGTAACTCTTACATCTACAATGGGACCTGGCGTAAAGGTTAATCCAATGAAGCTTGCATAATAAAATAACGGTCTTCAAAGACGGTTTATAAGAAAGAGGCTGTATGCCGGAGATTCTCCGACGTATAGTCTCTTTTTTGCTCCCGGATAAAGATAGTTTCCTTATCCGGTAAATGGAAGAATGAATATTCCGCTGAATCCTTGTCTCCTGCTACATTGTACGGAAGGACAATATAGCGGAACACCATGAAAAACAAAAAGAAAACAAGAAAAAATGCTTGACAGCCAGGAAGCCATGTGCTAACATATACTAGCAACTGCCGAAGACAGTAGGTGCTGAAAAGCGTAAGTAGTGAACGCCTACCGAGGAAGGATGAATTTTTACATCTGTATGAATTTATGTGCTTTCGTGTCTTTGGATACGAAAGCTTTTTAAGTTTCAGCAGAATTTCTGCTGAGGACTTTGGCAGTACACGAATAAAATAAGGAGGTGTACCCAAAAGTGGCAAAAGTTGAATTAAAGCAGCCGATCGTAGATCAGATCGCAGAAGAAATCAAAGACGCCCAGTCAGTAGTTCTTGTTGACCACCGTGGACTTACAGTTGCTCAGGATACAGAGCTTCGTAAGCAGCTCAGAGAAGCAGGTGTAGTTTATAAAGTATACAAGAATACAATGATGAAGAGAGCTTTCGAGGGAACTGATTTTGCAGCCCTTGATGGATGTTTGGAAGGACCTAGTGCTATCGCAATCTCAAAAGATGACGCTACAGCACCGGCAAGAATCCTTTACAAATTTGCTCAGGATGCTCCGGCACTTGAACTTAAAGGCGGTGTAGTTGAAGGAACAGCATATGATGTTGCAGGAATCTCTGAACTTGCTAAGATCCCTTCAAGAGACGAACTCCTTTCCAAGTTGCTTGGAAGCCTGCAGTCACCTATTACAAACTTTGCTCGTGTTATCAATCAGATCGCAGAGCAGGGTGGAGCAGCCGCTCCTGCAGAGGAAGCAGCAGCCGAGGAGACAGCAGAGACACCTGCAGAGTAATCTGCATGGAAAGCTGCACTGGAGACAGGCAGCAGGATGAGCGGAAGCTCACTAAGATCAAAAAGATTAAATTAAGAAAATATGGAGGATATTTAAAATGGCTAAATTGACAACAGCTGAAATGATCGAAGCGATCAAAGAGTTATCAGTATTAGAGTTAAACGAGCTTGTAAAAGCATGTGAAGAAGAATTCGGCGTATCTGCAGCAGCAGGCGTTGTAGTTGCAGCAGCAGGTGCTGGCGCAGCAGCAGCTGAAGAGAAGACCGAATTCGACGTTGAGCTGACCGAAGTTGGACCAAACAAGGTTAAGGTTATCAAGGTTGTTCGTGAGATCACAGGTCTTGGACTTAAAGAGGCTAAGGACGCTGTTGATGGCGCACCAAAGGTTATCAAAGAGCAGCTTGACAAGGCTTCAGCAGAGGATGCTAAGGCTAAACTTGAGGCAGAGGGTGCTAAGGTTACTCTTAAATAGTCGGATAGGCTACGAGCGGAGTAAAAACATAAAAAAGAGCCAAGGGCAAATTCTATTTGCGCCTTGGCTCTTTTTTATGTTTTTATTGCGCGACAGTCGGAGCGCGTCCCGAAAATGCCTGAGCATTTTTGGGACCTCCGCTCGTAGCCTATCCGACGGCGATGAAAATTATTGCGCGACAGTGAAAAAAATAAAAAAGTACTTGCAATTGTCGGTGATTTGTTGTATAGTATACGTTGCACTATTGTGGTGCAGTGGCATTTTTATGCAATTTTTTAAATGATGCAAATTTGTCAATAGGTAAATTACACTAAAATGCATTCGCAAATATGTGCACAAGAGAAAAACCACAAGATATAGTAACTGGGGTGGTTTTTGAATCATTATCTAGATACTTGCTAGATTAAAATAAAAACGAGAGGTGAAACGTCAATGGAGAAAAACAGAATACGTCCGGTCACATCCGGAAAAAGCATGCGTATGAGTTACTCAAGACAAAAAGAGGTTCTGCAGATGCCAAATCTGATTGAGGTCCAGAAGGATTCTTATCAGTGGTTCTTAGACGAAGGTCTCAAGGAAGCTTTTGCGGATATCTCTCCAATCACAGATTACAGCGGAAAGCTTAGTCTTGATTTTGTAGATTTTACATTATGCGAAGATGATGTAAAGTATACAATTCCTGAGTGCAAGGAAAGAGATGCAACATACGCAGCTCCTTTAAAGGTTAAAGTCAGACTTCACAACAAAGAGACAGATGAGATTAATGAGCATGAAATTTTCATGGGTGATCTGCCTTTAATGACAGAGACCGGTACATTCGTAATCAACGGTGCAGAGCGAGTTATTGTCAGTCAGTTAGTTCGTTCTCCTGGTATTTATTACGGAATTGCTCATGATAAGCTCGGAAAGACCCTGTATTCTTGTACTGTTATTCCAAACCGTGGTGCATGGCTTGAGTATGAGACAGACTCTAACGACGTTTTTTATGTAAGAGTAGACAGAACACGTAAGGTACCTATCACAGTACTTTTACGTGCACTTGGAGTAGGTACAAACCAGGCTATTCTCGATATGTTCGGAGATGAGCCAAAGATCCAGGCATCATTCAGCAAGGACCCTGCAATCACAGAGCGTGAGCCACAGGGAAGCTATGAGGCTGGTTTATTAGAGTTATATAAGAAGATTCGTCCGGGCGAGCCACTTTCAGTTGAGAGTGCAGAGAGCCTTATCACAGCAATGTTCTTCGATCCTAGAAGATATGACCTTGCCAAGGTAGGACGTTATAAGTTTAATAAGAAGCTTGCTTTAAAGAACCGTATCAGTGGACAGGTTTTAGCTGAGGACGTAGTGGATCCTTCTACAGGTGAGGTTATCGCTGAGGCAGGTACTGTTGTTGACCGTGCGCTTGCTACACAGATCCAGAACGCTGCTGTTCCTGCTTTATGGATTCAGACAGAGACAAGAAATGTCAAGATTCTTTCTTCTATGATGGTTGACATCAGAAGCTGGATTCCTGAGCTTGAGGATCCTAAGTCTATCGGTGTTACTGAGCTTGTTTACTATCCGGTACTCGCTCAGATTCTCGAGGAGTATGATTCCCTTGAGGACAGAATCGAGGCTATAAAGAGAGATATATCTGACCTTATTCCAAAGCATATTACTAAAGAGGATATCTTCGCAACTATCAACTACAATATGCACTTAGAGTGGGGCGCAGGAACAGATGACGATATCGATCATCTTGGAAACAGACGTATCCGTGCGGTTGGAGAGCTGTTACAGAACCAGTACCGTATCGGTCTCTCAAGACTGGAGCGTGTTGTTCGTGAAAGAATGACTACACAGGACTTAGAGGGAATTTCACCTCAGTCACTTATCAATATAAAGCCTGTAACTGCCGCTGTTAAAGAATTCTTCGGTTCTTCACAGCTTTCACAGTTCATGGATCAGAACAACCCTCTTGGAGAGCTTACTCACAAGAGACGTTTATCAGCACTTGGACCTGGTGGTCTTTCAAGAGACCGTGCCGGATTCGAGGTTCGAGATGTACATTACACGCACTACGGCCGTATGTGTCCTGTAGAGACTCCTGAGGGACCAAACATCGGTCTTATCAACTCACTTGCATGCTATGCGAGAATCAATGAGTATGGCTTCGTAGAGGCTCCGTACCGTAAGATTGACAAGACTGATCCTAAGAACCCGGTAGTCACAGAAGAGGTTGTATACATGACAGCCGACGAGGAGGACAACTACCACGTAGCACAGGCTAATGAGAAGCTTGATGCCGAAGGACATTTCGTACGTAACTCAGTTTCAGGTCGTTACAGAGAGGAAACTCAGGAGTACGATAAGTCAGCATTTGATTATATGGATGTGTCTCCAAAGATGGTATTCTCAGTAGCTACAGCGCTGATTCCATTCTTGCAGAACGATGACCCTACACGTGCCCTCATGGGATCAAACATGCAGCGTCAGGCCGTTCCGCTTCTGACCACAGAGGCTCCTGTAGTTGGTACAGGTATTGAGACAAAGGCCGCAGTTGACTCAGGTGTCTGCGTAGTTGCAAAGGCAGACGGAGAGGTATTATCTTCAGAGTCAAACCGCATTATCATAAAAGAGACTGACGGAAACAAGAGAGAGTATATCCTTACAAAGTTCTCTCGTTCTAACCAGTCAAACTGCTACAACCAGAGACCTATCGTATTTAAGGGTGACAAGGTTAAGGCAGGCGATGTTATCGCAGACGGTCCTTCAACAAGTCAGGGAGAGCTTGCTCTTGGAAAGAACCCGCTTATCGGATTCATGACATGGGAAGGTTACAACTACGAGGATGCCGTTCTTCTTTCAGAGCGTCTCGTAGAGTATGATGTGTATACATCAGTTCATATCGAGGAATACGAAGTAGAGTCACGTGATACAAAGCTCGGACCTGAGGAGATTACACGTGATGTCCCTGGTGTCGGCGACGACGCACTCAAGGACCTTGATGAGAGAGGTATCATCCGTGTAGGTGCAGAGGTTCGTGCCGGTGATATCCTTGTAGGAAAGGTTACACCAAAGGGTGAGACAGAGCTTACAGCAGAGGAGAGACTTCTTCGTGCCATCTTCGGTGAGAAGGCAAGAGAGGTTCGTGATACATCACTTAAGGTACCTCATGGTGCTTACGGTATCATTGTTGATGCCAAGGTATTTACAAGAGAGAACGGCGATGAGCTTTCTCCGGGAGTAAATCAGTCAGTACGTATCTACATTGCACAGAAGAGAAAGATTTCTGTCGGTGATAAGATGGCCGGACGTCACGGTAACAAGGGTGTCGTTTCCCGTGTGCTTCCTGTTGAGGATATGCCATTCCTTCCAAACGGACGTCCACTGGATATCGTACTTAACCCACTCGGTGTTCCTTCACGAATGAACATCGGTCAGGTCCTTGAGATTCACCTGAGTCTCGCTGCAAAGGCACTTGGCTTCAATATCTCAACTCCTGTATTTGACGGAGCAAACGAGGTAGATATCGAGGATACACTTGAGCTTGCAAATGATTACGTAAATCTTCCGTTCGATAAGGAAGAGCTTGAAAAGGATTTACAGGCTGAGCATCCATACTGGAGCGCAGATGCTGAAATCTTCTATGATAAATATGTTGATACACTCCGTGAGGACGTTATGGAATACCTTTCAACAAACAGAGCTCACAGAAGCTTATGGAAGGGCGTTCCGATTTCAAAGGATGGAAAGGTACAGCTTCGTGATGGTAGAACAGGTGAGTGCTTCGATGGAAAGACAACTATCGGACACATGCATTACCTTAAGCTGCATCATCTTGTTGACGATAAGATCCATGCACGTTCAACAGGTCCTTACTCATTAGTTACACAGCAGCCACTCGGTGGTAAGGCACAGTTCGGTGGACAGCGTTTCGGAGAGATGGAGGTTTGGGCTCTTGAGGCATATGGTGCTGCATATACACTCCAGGAGATCCTTACAATGAAGTCCGATGATGTTGTTGGCCGTGTCAAGACCTACGAGGCTATCATCAAGGGTGAGAATATCCCTGAGCCTGGTATTCCAGAGTCATTCAAGGTACTTCTCAAAGAGCTTCAGGCACTTGGTCTGGATGTCAAGGTACTTGATGAGAACAGAGAAGAGGTTGAGCTTATCGAGACAAGTGAGTACGGTAATACAGATATCAACTCAATTATCGGAAACGATAAGGACTATGCATTCGAGGACAGTGAGTCATTCGCAGAGCATGGTTTCTCAAAGAAAGAATTTGATGACAACGAAGAGCTTGTTGACATAGAAGAGGAAGAGTCTCCTGAGACAGCGGATGACGATATTTTTGCTGATGAAGTTCTTGATGACGAAGAATAATTAGAAGGGAGTGCCAAAATGCCAGAAACAAATAATATAGAAAATAATCAGGCAATGCAGTTTGATGCGATTCAGATTGGATTAGCATCTCCTGAAAAGATCAGAGAGTGGTCACATGGCGAGGTTAAAAAGCCTGAGACTATTAACTATAGAACATTAAAGCCTGAAAAAGACGGTCTTTTCTGCGAGAAGATTTTCGGACCAACGAAGGACTGGGAGTGTCATTGTGGTAAATACAAGAAGATACGTTATAAGGGTGTTGTCTGCGACCGATGTGGCGTAGAAATCACAAAGTCAAGCGTTCGTAGAGAGCGTATGGGACACATCGAGCTTGCTGCTCCTGTATCTCATATCTGGTATTTCAAGGGTATCCCATCACGTATGGGACTCATCCTTGACTTATCTCCACGTGTACTTGAGAGAGTACTGTACTTTGCTTCATATATTGTGCTTGACCCGGGCGAGACAAAGCTTGCATACAAGCAGATTCTCAATGAGTCAGAGTACCAGGAGGCATGCGATACTTATGGCCGCTCAGCATTCCGTGTAGGAATGGGTGCTGAGTCTATCCGTGAGCTTTTAGCAGCAATCGATCTTGAGAAGGATTCGGCAGAGCTTAAGGCAGAGCTTGAGAATGCTACAGGCCAGAAGCGTGCACGTATCATCAAGAGACTTGAGGTTGTAGAGGCTTTCCGTGAGTCAGGAAACAAGCCTGAGTGGATGATTATGACAGTTATTCCTGTTATCCCGCCGGATCTTCGTCCAATGGTTCAGCTCGATGGAGGACGTTTTGCAACAAGTGATCTTAACGACCTTTACAGACGAATTATCAACCGTAACAACCGTCTTAGAAGACTTCTTGATCTTGGAGCTCCGGATATTATCGTTCGTAACGAGAAACGTATGCTTCAGGAGGCTGTCGATGCACTTATCGACAATGGCCGTCGTGGCCGTCCTGTTACCGGTCCCGGAAACAGAGCTCTTAAGTCTCTTTCAGACATGCTCAAGGGAAAGGGAGGACGTTTCCGTCAGAACCTTCTCGGAAAGCGAGTTGACTACTCGGGACGTTCAGTTATCTGTGTAGAGCCAAAGCTTAAGATTTATCAGTGTGGTCTTCCAAAGGAGATGGCTATCGAGCTTTTCAAGCCATTCGTTATGAAGGAGCTTGCCGCTAACGGAACCGCACACAACATAAAGAGTGCAAAGAAGATGGTTGAGAGACTTCAGCCGGAGGTATGGGATGTCCTTGAGGACGTCATCAAAGAGCATCCGGTTATGCTTAACCGAGCTCCTACACTCCACAGACTTGGAATCCAGGCCTTCGAGCCAATCCTTGTAGAGGGTAAGGCAATCAAGCTTCATCCACTCGTATGTACAGCGTTCAACGCCGACTTCGATGGAGACCAGATGGCTGTACATCTTCCACTGACTGCTGAGGCACAGGCTGAGTGCAGATTCATGCTTCTGTCACCTAACAACCTGCTTAAGCCTTCTGATGGTGGACTTGTAGCCGTTCCTTCACAGGATATGATCCTTGGAGTTTACTACCTCACAATGAGAAAGCTCGCTGATTACAAGGATGATCCAAAGATGGTTGCACAGGTATCATCAGACACTGTATACAATGATATTGAGGAGCTTAGAAAGCTTACAACTCCTGATGAAAATACAGGAAAGGCTGAGCTTGGCTTATATGACCTCATCTGGTTTGAGGATGTCACAGACGGAAACCGTCGTGTGCTTTGCAGACCGATAGATCTTCTCGGCCGTTACTATGGAAGTGTTAATCTTGCAATGCTCGCTTACGAGAACAAGGAGATTACTCTTCACCAGAATATCTTTGTACACCGTACAGTAAAGCTTGCTGACGGCACAGAGGTTTCAGGTTTTACAGAGACAACAGTAGGACTTTTGATATTCAATGAGAACATTCCACAGGATCTTGGTTTTATAGACAGATCAAAGGCTGAGAATGCACTCAAGTTTGAGGTTGAGTTCCACGTTGGTAAGAAACAGATCAAGCAGATCCTTGAGAAGGTTATCAACACACACGGAGCTACAACAACAGCAGAGGTTCTTGACAATGTCAAGGCTATGGGATACAAGTATTCAACCCAGGCTGCCATGACAGTTTCAATTTCAGATATGACAGTGCCACCACAGAAGCCACAGATGATCGCTGATGCACAGGACACTGTAGATAAGATTACAAGACAGTACAAGCGTGGACTTATCACTGATGAGGAGCGTTACAAAGAGGTTATCGAGACATGGAAGGATACAGATGATGCCCTTACAAAGGCCCTTCTTACAGGTCTTGATAAGTACAACAACATCTTCATGATGGCAGATTCCGGAGCCCGTGGATCTGATAAGCAGATCAAACAGCTTGCAGGTATGCGAGGACTCATGGCTGATACAACAGGTCGTACAATCGAGCTTCCTATCAAGTCATGCTTCCGTGAGGGTCTTGACGTACTCGAGTACTTCATGTCAGCACATGGAGCTCGTAAGGGACTTTCAGATACAGCGCTTCGTACAGCTGATTCAGGATACCTTACAAGACGTCTCGTAGATGTTTCACAGCATATGATCGTTCGTGAGACAGACTGCTGTGCAGGCACAGGACGTGAGATTCCGGGAATGGTTGTAAAGGCATTCATGGAGGGTCGAGAGGAAATCGAGAGCCTTCAGGAGAGAATTACAGGTCGTTTCTCTTGCAATACAATCTGCGATAAGGATGGCAATGTAATCGTTAAGGCCAACCATATGATTACACCAAAGCGTGCAGCAAAGGTTATGGCAGAGGGTGTTGATGAGAACGGTAATCCAATCACACAGGTTAAGATCCGTACAGTGCTTACCTGCCGTTCACACATGGGAGTATGTGCTAAGTGTTACGGTTCAAACCTTGCAACAGGTCAGGCAGTACAGGTTGGTGAAGCAATCGGTATCATCGCAGCACAGTCAATCGGTGAGCCTGGTACACAGCTTACCATGAGAACCTTCCATACAGGTGGTGTTGCCGGTGGAGATATCACACAGGGTCTTCCTCGAGTAGAGGAGATTTTCGAGGCACGTAAGCCTAAGGGACTCGCTATTATCACAGAGTTCGGCGGAACTGCCACAATCAAGGATACAAAGAAGAAGCGTGAGGTTATCGTTACAAACAACGAGACAGGCGAGACAAAGGCTTACCTCATTCCTTACGGCTCACGTATCAAGGTTGTAGACGGACAGGAGCTTGAGGCCGGCGACGAGCTTACAGAGGGTTCTGTAAATCCACACGATATCCTCAAGATTAAGGGCGTTCGTGCGGTTCAGGATTATATGCTCCGCGAGGTACAGCGTGTTTACCGTTTACAGGGTGTTGAGATTAACGATAAGCATGTCGAGGTTATAGTTCGTCAGTGCTTACAGAAGATCCGTGTAGAGGAGCCGGGAGATTCAGATTTACTTCCGGGCAGCATGGTTGATGCCCTTGACTTCTTAGAGCTCAACGAGAAGCTTGAGAAAGAGGGTAAGGAGCTTGCAGTTGGCTCACAGGTATTACTTGGAATCACAAAGGCATCTCTTGCAACCAACTCATTCCTGTCAGCAGCTTCATTCCAGGAGACCACAAAGGTTCTTACTGAGGCAGCAATCAAGGGCAAGGTTGATCCGCTTATCGGTATGAAGGAGAACGTAATCATCGGTAAGCCAATTCCTGCTGGTACAGGTATGAAGCGTTACCGCAACGTAAAACTGGATACAGATGACAGACTTCTTGCAGAAGACGATGAGATCTCTATGTCAGAAGATGATGAGATAGCACTGGATGGAGCCGAGAAATCTGAAATCTCTGAGGATAATGTAGCAGAAGAAGTTCTGGACATGGACGAAAACGAAGATGCATCTGAGGATGATGACGAGACCGAAGAGTAATAAAAAATAATGAAAAACTGGTCCAAGAATGGAGCAGAATAAAAGATACGGGAGTCCGGCTGAAAAAGCTGCGGCTCCCGTTTTTTATATCTTCAAAAAAGCATAGCCAAACATTTTGCAAAAAATCTACTGTCAAATATTTTTGCAAAAATCCACTTGACAGATTTTTTCACCATGCTATAATAAGAAAGTGTGTGCAAAGCGCTTTGCTCTTTGCATAACAACAAGCTGAAAGACACAGCAACCAACAGTCAATATCACAGGAGGTGAAAAGGATGCCAACATTTAACCAGTTAGTAAGAAAGGGAAGACAGACCAGCGCAAAGAAGTCTACCGCACCAGCTCTGCAGAAGGGTTATAACTCTTTACAGAAGAAGGCAACAAACGTATCTGCACCACAGAAGCGTGGCGTTTGTACCGCTGTTAAGACTGCTACCCCTAAGAAACCTAACTCTGCACTTAGAAAGATCGCCAGAGTACGTCTTTCCAATGGTATCGAAGTAACAAGCTACATCCCAGGAGAAGGTCACAACCTTCAGGAGCACAGCGTTGTTCTGATCCGTGGAGGAAGAGTAAAGGACCTGCCAGGTACCAGATATCATATCGTAAGAGGTACACTGGATACAGCAGGTGTTGCTAACAGAAAGCAGGCTCGTTCCAAGTACGGCGCTAAGAGACCAAAAGACAAAAAGTAATTAAAATTTAAAACTGGAATCACTAACAGCAGTAAAGTGACTGCAGTCAGTTAATACTGGACTGCTTTGTTGTGCCGGATTGTGATATTGAACCTGTGGTTGCAGGAAAATATATAGACCGCGCACGAACACATTTTATGGAAACATGTGAGTACCGACGAGTTAATGTAAACCTGCTGAGGAAATGTTTCCGAAGCAGCATATTAAGGAGGGAAGTAACGTGCCACGTAAAGGACATACTCAGAAGAGAGACGTTCTGGCAGACCCAATCTACAACAATAAGGTTGTAACCAAGCTGATCAACAACATCATGTTAGACGGCAAGAAGGGTGTTGCA
>OODH01001564.1_pt1 | contig 13197 bp, 12 predicted proteins | sample 1671391 | NCBI WGS metagenome assembly OODH01 (sample SAMN06348152, study PRJEB24527) | human gut metagenome | biome: human gut; feature: ankylosing spondylitis patient; material: feces | host: Homo sapiens | place: China | collected 2015-10 | reverse complement strand
ACTAAAATCAGTATCAGATAGGGCTACAAATTCTGTTTACGGCAATGGCTTTGATTTCAAAGACGGAGTAAACAAAGAAGCTGAATATGAATATGATGAAAATGGTAATATGACGAAAGATTTGAACAAGAAAATATTGAATATCCAATATAATTTTATAAATTTACCGAGTCGTATAGAATTTGAAAACGGTCATGTCATTTCTTATCTTTATGATGCTGATGGAATAAAACTTCGTACGACGCATATCATAGGGAGTGATACTACAGTAACTGATTATTGCGGCAATGTGATCTATGAAAATGGAATCCCTGTCAAGTTGCTTACAGAAGCTGGCTATGTTACACTGGCCGATTCTAAGTATCACTATTTTGTCCAGGATCATTTGGGTAATAACCGTGTGGTTGTAGACCAGAGTGGTAATGTTGAAGAAGTGAACCATTATTATCCGTTTGGCGGTCTGCTATCAAGTTCGGTAAGTAATGCTGTGCAGCCTTATAAGTATAACGGTAAGGAGCTGGATAGGAAGAATGGTCTTGATTGGTATGATTATGGGGCGCGTATGTATGATGCTGCATTGGGTAGATGGCATGCGGTTGATCCGATGAGTGAGAAGTATTATAGTTGGAGTCCGTATACTTATTGTAAGAACAATCCGGTGTTGAGGATAGATTTAGATGGAAAGGATGATTATATAGTATCTGAAACAGGACGGTTAACTCGCTTGAATGTACCAACCGAAACCGATATATTATATACCTATTCAGGTGATAGCAAGAATCCCAAAGGTGGAAATAAAATAGAAATGACTGAAAAAGGGTTGCTTGAAGAAATGGTAAAGGTTCAGCAATCTCATAATGGCTATAAATCATTCGGAGCCAGTACAAACATTGCTGATGCGTCCAATTTATTTCAATTTGTAGCTGAAAATACTAAAGTAGAATGGTCATTGAGTGTATTTGAATCTGGTGGAGTGCATACAGCTATTATTGCAACTGATCAACAACCAAATACTGTGCAAAATGGAATTTCTGCTAAGAATAATCTTGGAGTTGTAGGAGAAAGTAAGGTGCAAATACATTCTCATCCAGATTCGGGAGGAACTAAAGGTGGCTACGGTAATGATTTAAGAAACGCTAATCCAAAGAGTAAGAATCTAGTATACTTTCAGGCAAATCGAATATTATATGAGTATAATAATACGAAGAGCAATATAAAGGAGACACCGGTTGTAGAAAAAAACAGGTATATATAATTATATAAAGGATTTAATAAAACTGAAAAGATGAAAAGTAGATTAATTCTTTCGTTAATTTTAATAGGGGGATGTATGTCCCCCTCCACCTCTCCTGAGGATATTCATCAACGGGCAGCTATCCTAGTTGCGATGTTGATTGACAGTAACTATATTCACCATTCATATTTGGAAGTATTAGAGATAGTATCAAATGATTCTAATGTTATTTATCGTGTCAGACCCTCAGATTCTGCTGCGTCTTGTACTGACGAGTTACCTTCTAGAGTGTTGAGTTACAAAGATAAATATCTCTGTTTTATAGAATTGGATGAACAGGAAATGTCGCGGAATGAACTATTTGAGAAAGGTATCGTCGCTGATTCTAATTTTCAGTCAAATTCTCTTGATTTTGATGACGGTTTTTGGTTGTTAGCTCTTCAAAAATATGGAAAAGAACATGTTTTGGTGAAATATAGAGAGGAATATGATAATATAGTAGAGATGCCGGAACTTTGGCCGTATCTTTCCGGAGGCTCTCCTCAAAGTCAGCCTGTTTTTATGTCAATGGACAAACATTATATTGTTGTTGCGGATTCATTGCTTTCCAGACTTGGGGATCTTGGAGTAGATACTCTGAAACGTTATATAAACCGATTTTATGGAGTTATTCAATTAAAAAATCAAACGGATTCAACTATAGTATTATCAAATAACAATTTGAGCAATTTAAGTTTTGCTTTGGTGAACAAGACGGATACTCTAAAATTGGTTTTGAGAGACTCACTACCTATAATTCTTGGATCTCACGAATATGCCTACCTGAGGTATGACAGTGAATCTCCTCAAAGATTTCTTCAAAATTTACCAGAACAAGATGTCTGGATGTCAATGTATAGGTTATTCAGTGATTCTACTTTTTGTTTCTTGAAGATGAATGGAATACCGACAAACTTCAGAATATTGCACAATGATGCAACCATCTTTAGTTACATAACGGTAGACTCAGAAACGCAAAAGTATATTCCTGGCGACAAGTCTAAGATATTTTACAATAATAAAGTGCACGATAAAGATCTGAGAGGGTATCGTTTTCGTGGATGGTGACTCTATTTTATGTTTTATAAATATTGAGCAATCACAAATGTTGTTATTTTCTCAGAATTATCAAATAAACAATCGGAATGTCGATTAGAATTTGACATTCAAAGAGGTGAATCATTATTATGCCTTTGTAGATCTGCTACCAAGTTCGGTAAGTAATGCTATTCACCCTTATAAGTATAATGGTAAGGAACTGGATAGAAAGAACGGGATTGATTGGTATGATTATGGAGCGAGGATGTATGATGCTACATTGGGAGGATGGACGACTATAGATCCACAAAGTGAGAAACTTTATACTGTATCACCCTATACATATTGTATTAATGACCCAATAAAGCATAGAGATCCAGATGGTGAATTTCCTTGGATTGCAGGTTTGATAGGTGTGGAATTGATTATATTACCCAGGTTACAGTTAATAGGTTGGAAGGAAAGTCTTGGTCGGAATCCCTTACTAATGTAGATGGGAAATCAATTTTGACCTCAGCTGTTACAAGTATGGCAGGTGTTGGATTAGCTAATGTTGTTAGTAAGGCAGTAACAGTTTCAAAACTAGTTCAGGCAGGTGGCAAGGTAGCTAAGACATTAACAGTTGCAGGTGATATGGCGGCAGATGCTACGGTAAGTGTAACATCTCAATTAGTTGAAAAAAGACATGTTGGTGGAAAATCTGTACTAACAGATGTCATGGCTGGACAAGCGAGTGGAGTAGTTGGTAATTATATAAAATCCTCTTATCAAAACTCTGCAAAAGGAAAAACTTTACGAAGATTGGCTGACCACGATAGACGTGTTGCAGGAAATAATCCAAGAGAATCCAGAGCGAAAAGAGCAGAACAGTCTGCGAAAAAGGCTGCAGGCTATGGTTTTGGAACTGCAGAAGCTGCAAATACATCAATTTCTAGTGGAGTATCGGAAGCTATAAAACAATTAAATAAAGATGATAAGAATAGGTAGTGAATTTATATTTTGGTCTGTTGCTTTCTTTGTAGTGATGTTAATCTTTGATGGTTTTGATATCGCATTACAAAGTACAATGTTTATTATTGGTATGATATACTATACTTATAATATCGCATTTGTTTATTTGCGATTAAAAAAAGTATGTTTCAATTTTGAACAAGCCGCCTCAAAGAAAGAATGGCTTTGGTTCCTATTAACTAATATCATAATTTGGTCTCTTTTTCTTGTTTCTTTGCCTGAAAGAGGTGTTGTTATGGTAGAAATTATCCCTCATGGATTGCTCATTATTCTGCTTATTTATGATATTATAAAGACATTATTAAGAAAAATGTTTGGTTAATATTTAGGAGACTATATGTTAAAAGTTGATATAGACTTGTTGTCTTGCCCTAATACGAGTTGGCTAAATACAACTTGTATTAGGGTAGTGATTTTTTCTGTTCATAACTTTAATTTCTACTGGAGTGGGTGCAACTTGTGAAACTGTAACTGACTATAAAGCGTCATGTCATTGATTGCCGTGGTCAATAGATTAGTTTATTGATTGCTCGGCTTTCACAACTGGTGATACGGTGACAGGTATTATACTATCAGAAAAAGATAGAGGGCAATACAACTTATTATAATAGCAATATAAGTAGGGATATTCAGTAAATGTCCCTCTTTCTTATAAATTCAGGGCATTTATTACCCCAAATTATGACCGAAGTACTTTGTAAATAATGCCAATCTGATAGGAACAGGTATTGCGGCATTATCCTGACACGTTCTGCATTGGAAATTGCACGTCAGGCAGGTTGGGACGATTCGGTATCCGATATTGAGACACGTGTTCGGACAGCTTTAGCGGCTTTGGAACAAAGTGGATACCTGGTAAGAGGGAGTAATATGCCTCATGTATATGCCACAGGCATTACGGTAAGGAACATGGATGAAGCAAGAAAACGTATATCAGCATCGCTGCTCTTTGGCAGTGACGAAATAGAAAAGGCAGTCCGAATCATTAAATCATTAATATCCCAGAAATATATTGCCAAAGCTCAAGATTCAGAAGCGGAGTCGCGGATTGATTATCTGGCAGACATTTTGGGAATAAGCAAAAGAGAAGTCATATCCGTGGTGGAACGAATGCGACAGGAAGGCATATTAGCCGATAGTAAGGATATATCTGCTTATTTGTTGGATACAGGTGACTCGGAAAGAAAATCACAAATACTCCTTGAACGTTTTGCAAAACTCGAACAATATATCCTTACCCACATTCCTGACGGGTCTTTGCGGATATCATGTAAGCAACTGAATGACAATGCTGTGAATGACGGAATCAATACATCCAAAGAAAAAGATATCCGTACACTACTCTATTTTCTTACCGTTAAGGGATATACTCGCAAGAAAGAGGATGAGGTCCACAATATGGAAATCAGTCGTCTGGCAGATATGGAATTAACTATCAAACGTTTTGAAAGGCGATTGGAGGTGAGCCGTTTTGCCATAGAATGGCTATACAGGCTAACCGCTGATACAGTAAAGGGGAATAAGGCCGTTCAATTTTCTGTAGTAGAACTTTTAAATCAAATAAAGTCAACTCCCCAATCTTTTTTTAGTGGGTTTGACAATCTACAGTTGGAAGACGTGGAGGAAGCACTTTTATATCTGTCAAAAATCGGTGCGCTCAAACTCGAAGGCGGCTTCTTGGTCCTTTATAACACCATGAATATACAAAGAATAAAGGATAACAAATCGAGATATAGACAGGATGACTACCGGATGCTTAATGAATTCTACAAGCAGAAGATTCAGCAAGTTCATATTGTGGGTGAATATGCTAATCTGATGGTAAAGGATTATAATTCAGCTTTGCAATATGTTCAGGACTATTTCCAAATGGACTACAAGAAATTTGTCACCAAATATTTTAAAGGAGAAAGAATTAGTGAAATACAGCACAACTTGACACCACAGAAATACAAACAATTGTTTGGTCAGCTGTCCAAACGTCAAATGGAGATTGTTGCCGACAAGGATTCACGTTGCATCGTTGTCGCGGCAGGTCCTGGCAGCGGAAAGACACGTGTACTAGTCCACAAACTCGCATCACTTCTTCTGCTTGAAGATGTAAAACACGAGCAACTTCTGATGCTAACGTTTTCAAGAGCAGCCGCTACAGAATTCAAACAAAGACTTATGGAACTGATAGGCAACGCTGCTCACTTTGTTGAAATAAAGACATTCCACTCCTATTGTTTTGACCTCTTGGGGCGGATAGGAAACCTTGAAGATGCCAAAAATGTCGTAGCAAAAGCTACCGAGATGATTAATCAAGGAGAAGTGGAACCAAACAAAATAGGCAAAACGGTACTGGTCATAGACGAAGCTCAGGACATGGGCGTTGAAGAATATGCACTTGTAAAGGCCCTTATGAATAAAAACGAAGAGATGCGTGTGATAGCAGTAGGCGATGATGACCAAAGCATTTATGAATTCCGTGGGGCCGATTCCGGATATATGTACCAGCTGTCACAGGAGCCCGGCAGCAAGTTGGTCGAGATGACTGAGAATTATCGCAGTGCGCACCAACCAGTTAATTTCGCCAACGAATTTGTGCGAGGTATCAGTAAAAGGATGAAAAGCACACCAATTATCTCAATGAGGGAAGAGGATGGTTGGGTTGGTGTGACACGCCATCAATCAAAGTATATATTTCAGCCGCTCGTTGAGGAATTGATTCATTATCGGGGGAGCGGTACCTCGTGTGTGCTCACCCAAACGAATGAAGAAGCTGTAATCTTGGTAGCTCTTTTGCGGAAATATGGCATAAACAGCAAGTTGGTACAGTCTATGGATGGTTTTCTTTTCTGGAATATGGCGGAGATGAGGTATTTCTTGAGGTATCTGGACAAACGAGTGAGGACACCTCTAATTCCAGAGGAATTATGGAAAGACGCCAAACATGCAACCTTTTCCGCCTATGACAGGAGTCAAAGTCTGACATATATAAAACGTTGTGTACAACTGTTTGAACAAACCAACAAAACCAAATATTTTAGTGATTTCAAAGAGTTTGTCTTTGAGTCATCAGTGGAAGATTTCTGTGATGTTTCAGGCGCAGATGTTGTGGTATCGACTATTCATAAAGCTAAGGGGAGAGAATTTGATGACGTATATATGCTCATATCTGATAATTATTCGAAAAATGTTCATTTGATGCGCCGGTATTATGTGGGAATGACCCGTGCAAAAAAACGATTGTTTATACATACAAATGGCGATTGCTTTAATCACTTAAGTGTGGGCCAGTACCATATCAGCACAAAAGAGTATGAAATGCCAGAAGAAATAGTTCTCCAACTCTCTCACAAAGATGTTTATTTGGGATTTTTCAAAGAACTTAAGCAAGAGGTATTGGCATTAAAAAGTGGAGATTTTTTAAATTACAACAATTTTGTTTTGTATAACATCCTAACTAAAAAACCGGTAGCAAAGTTGTCACAAAGCATGCAGATTACATTGTCAGAATGGCAAGACAAAGGTTATAAAGTGAAATCCGCATCTGTTCGATTCGTTGTGGCATGGAAGCCCAAAGATGCACCGAAAGACGGACCGGAAATAGCCGTCTTATTGGCAGATTTGCTTCTTTCCTTGTAATCAAAATGTATGACAGTTACTTCTTTCAATAAATAGAACGATGGCTGTATCTCAATTCGAAGTAAAATAATCCAAGCAAAATCTGTCACGAGCAAATTTGAATAAATATAGGGTATCAAATTTCAGGAATAGCATTTGGTCTCAATACCGTATTTTAGAATATTCTAAAATCTAAGGGATTTTTTTTGTTATTACAAAAAAACAATATGTTTTTGTAATATTCTTCGTACATTTTATCCTCTGAAATGTGGCAAATATTTTTTTCTGTCGTATTTTTGCAGTGTAAATATCTATAATATAGATACCAATGGATCAATTTTGATACAAGATAATAGAAGAATCATGGTCTAAAAAAAGGCTGTGTGATTATTTGCTTGTTCTTCAGAAGGAGGATCGTTCATCTTCTGAGCAATACATTCTGTCTTTCTTTGAAAAGTTGTTTGCCCTTCTGGTAACTTCTTATATGAGCCAGGATTTAGAGAGAGGTGATAATTATTTGCAGCGGGCTGCTAATGGATTGAGTAATGAAACTTTATGGAAAACCGCAACAAAAATATTTATGAATGTTCCGGGTGTTTTAGGCAAGAGCGTAACTTTTGTTTCCGTCTATCTGGCTTTGGATTCTGCCTTGTTGGGAGTGAAGAAATGGCAGTCTTTAAGACGCGAGGACCGTCATGCCCTGTAATCCCATATAAGCGGTTTCCTGATCGTCAGTAAGGAACTGCCCTTGAAGTCTTTCTCCAATTATGTCTGTTGGCGTGATTACAGTCTTACGCATAAAACGATTCTTCCTTTATCCGCATTATTTCCTGAGTTTATCCGGTGTATTATAAGTTTTCCTGTTTATGACAAATATCTTGATTTTATAACCTTGATCTATTCTGCGCATTATTACCTTTATGATGAGGAGTCTCCCTAATTTTCGGATTTTATATTTGATATGCTCCGATCCCGGGATTGTAAGGTGAATGACAGATTATATGATGATTTATGTCATTCGTCTTTTCTCTATGAGATACAGACTGAATTCCGTGATTATTGTGTCAGAAAAAATATAAAGGAGCAGTCTCTCTTTTTAATGGATCCGCCTTCTCCGCAGGAGCCTGTCTCTCCGTCCGGCCCACAACTGGATCCTGCTGCCCCCTCTTCCTGTGGTACTTCAATCAGTAAGAAAGACTATTTCCCCAACCTGTCATTGGATGAGAGGAAGATCCGTATCCTTTATAATGCATTGATAAGGAACGGCTTTATTTCACCTGATACCGATTATTCCGTTTTTCATTTTCGTTTTTCCGGTAAGAGCAAGCCTGTGGAGACATCGCCCGTATGCTGGGACAAGAAAAAGAAGGAGCTTGCTTATCTGATAAAACGTTTGACTCGTAAGGATATTCATGATCCGGATTGTAAAGATGCTACCAGCAACGATGTCTACTCCAAAACTAAAAAGTTCTTTATAGTCAAAGTAGAGAGTGGCGTCCTTCCGATAATCTTAGTGACATGGCTTCTAATTTGAATTTTGCGGACAAAGAAACGGTTGATGGCCTGTTGGATGAGCTTTTTGAATGCAGCTGATTGTTTTTTGATCCCCCTTTTTATTTCTGCCGGTTGGAAGGAATGGCCGTTTCTCTTTTTTATAGGGAAGCGTTCATCTTGATGTCTGAGGATACTGTCCGTTGATTCTCTATTTCCCTTTGATACCGCATACCCTTTATCACAGTATGCACAGTTTTGGGTATATTTCTGTTTCTAGCCACTTTCTATCGTTCGGATATTGTTTCTATCATCGTGCCCAAATGCTTCTATCGTTTCTATCGGGGGGTATATCGGGGCCTGTAAATGCTTATTTTCGCACACACTAACCAAAAACACAATATATGATGAAAATATTAGATCCGATCAGGATTCTTGAAACCATTGAAAAGCTGGGTGCCAGAAAGAGCATCAAATACGCTTTCATAGGGACAGGTTGCATACTGGTTGTTGTAGTTCCTATTTGTTATGCTATTACGTCCGTCAAATCTCGCGGTAAGAGTAAGGAGCAGAATAATGCATCTGCGAACAAACAGGGGGAAATTAAGTGTACTTCTGAATGTAAGATACGGGGGAAGGATCAGACCCACGCCCATCGTATGGAGGAAAATGCACAAGTTCACGAACATCATATGGAAGAGATTGAAGCCAAGAAAAAGGCTGACATTGAAAAAATGGAAAAACGTGATGAACTTCGTAAGGACAGAGATGCGGAAAAAGCCAATCAGCCCCTTGTCGGTCTCCATTTGAACGGTATACCTGAAAGCTACCACGAAGCTGTGAAAAGCGGTACTGTTCATGTCAGCCAGGAAAGGAGTCTTGGATTCTCCTGGCTGCGGGAGGGGTATGATACCGGTCTTGCCGGTCCGACCGACTGTGGAAAATCAGTTTTCATTATGCAGGTTGCTACGGCTTTGGCGCGAGGTCGTTGTGATGTAAACTTGTCTTCAGAATGGCATGACATACCACCGATGTCGGTTGTCATGTTCTCTCTTGAGCAGAGCAACCATGAGATAAGGGAGTATTATGACTCCGTTATTGATAATTTGTCTACCCTCAAATTATATGCCGGAAGCCAGATAACCCCTGCCCATATTATCACTATCATTAAGGAAGAGCTGGAGAAAGCCGGTGGCTTGGGAGTGGTTGTCATTATTGATAACTATACCAAGCTTGAAGGACAGTCGGGTGTCAAAGCCATGAGGCAATTTTGTGCGGATTTGGACTATCTCCGTCGGCTGGGCCTGGAAAAGGGTAAACCTCTGACGCCTCTTAAGGTATGTCATGCCAAGTCTGACTGGAAACTAACCAATCCTTTGACTCCTGCAAGTGTAAGAGGAGACAAGAGGAATGTTTGTTTCACAAACAATTTTCTGTATCTTACATATTGCAAGCTGGGTTCTGATAAGCGTGTACTTGGTTTCATGAAATTGAAGCATGGTAATAAGGAAGCCGTTTCCATATTGGAGTTTGTCGGTACAAAAATAGATCAGTTCCGCTACGTTGGAAAAGGCGGTAAGAAAGATCTTAGTGAACCGGCAGAACCTGCTGAAGAGAGCAGTGGTAATAAAGGTGGCCCGGGTCGGAAATCTAAATATGGTCTTGAGGAGGTCATGGTCTTTTATAATATGGTACAGTCGAAAAAATGTACATACGAAGATGTTAAGAGGGATTATGGTATTTCGAGAAGTGCGATAAGGAAAAGGGTCTATCGTGCCCGTATAGCACATGGTACGCATGGGTGATAAAAGATTACAATAGAATGTACAGACAGTGATATTATTTCATGTGTCTTGTTGTCTGTGAAAGGGGAGGACAAATTCAAAGGGGATAAATGTTGTGGATTGTATAAATTGCATACAATCAGAAAGATATAAAAAATAAAGAGATGTGGGTGATTTGTCCCCCTTTCGTGTCTCGCTTCCGAGTACATGTCAATTTTTCACTGACCGATTTATAGTACATGATCAATGACACTACTTCGAATGTACAGGTCTCTGCTTTCATTTATCCTACTTCGTCTGCTTGAAAAAACGAAAGGCAACTATTGAAACTTATTCCTTCAACAATTGCATTGTCTTCTCTATCCCCGATACTCACTGAGATCTCATCTTCATCAACTCCCTTTTGTATTATGAGCAACTGGACTCTGCAATATTTCTCTGCATCCAAACTACCCTTTAACCAGTTTACAGGATGCAACATTTTTGTGTCCACGAGAACTACTATTATTATGAAGTGGTTAATTAAATAGTATAGTTCGTAACTTTTATAGAGATGATGGTAGCTCCATCGTATTCGGTTTACAGGAGCCGATTACAAATCACTTTGTGCTGCCTTGATGGAAACCGATAGGTAGTGAGCGACAAATGAAAGTCATCCCAAAAGATGGATAGGTGAGTTATAGGGAGATGAATGAGAATGGACTATTGCTGAAGCATCGTTATTGCGTAAGTAGAAGTCACATCAAAACCAAAATCTAAAAGTAATTTAGGGGTAACTGTTGGGGACACCTGTTTACCAACGCTAGATGTGCGATGTAAATATGGCATGAACCTGTGTAGGCTCTATAAAGGAACGTGAGAAACAGCTATGGAATGCCAAGAGAAAATACTAACGCATTGACATGCAAGATAGAAAGTACTGTTGTTCGTATCTGTGTCGGGTTGTTCTGTAGTAATGATAAAGCTTCTGTAATGGGAGTATACCAACCGAATCATGGCTGGGATGAAGATTAACAGACGAGGAAATTGACGGCTGGTATCCTTGGTGGAAAACTCTTGATGAAAATGGCAATCAGCTGGGTTATGGAAGGATAGCCAAACTGATTGGAGTGAGTAAGAATGATGTGAAAAATGCTTTTAGAAAGTATGAGAAAGAAATCGGATTGAGTTAATACAGATAAGAAGGACACCACACACCGGCGCTCTCCTTTCTCTTTTTTAGGGGTGTAAATGCCACTTTACAGGAGTGTAAATGCTGAATGTATGAGTTTTCGATTAATTCAGCATATTATAACGAATTGCATTGTATATCAATTGCTTATATATGAAAAAAAACTATCTATCTCTTAGAGGGGGTAAAACGTTGCACCTTGAATATGATAATGGGCGTGATGACAATAATTCATCGGCCTTTACACTTCTCTATTCCATGTATAATTTGTTTTTTAAATCTCTCTCTTTTTTAATAGTAAATGCACAGACATACATTTTGCCAAAACAAGAGAAAAGATTGTATGTCATAATGTTCAATTTGAAAAAGTCGAGACTGTCTAACAAGTCTCTTTTTAACGATTTCTCCCTATCAGAACAAGGTGATTTTTTTTCTCGGGTTGTTAGACAGTCTTATTTTTCTAAAGAAGAGTGCTTTACAAATCCTCTTAATATCAAAGTCTTACATGAAAAACTATTTGGTCACCTTGTAAGTTCCGCTTCCATAGTTCTTTGACTTTATCTCTCCGGGAAGAGTTACGGTGGCGGTCACACCCTTAGGAATGGTGAATTTCCAAATCCAGGTGTCTCCTTCATATTTCCAGGCGCTTTTGATGAGTCCGGCGGCGGAACGGTATTCGGCAGTTACGTGTCCCAATCGCTTGTCTGGAATGGGCTTCATAATGATGTGCTTGAAGCCGGGAGTAGCAGGATCGGCTGCAATGCCGGCAACGGTTTCCCAAATCCATTCACATACGCATCCGTAGGCATAATGATTGAAGCTGTTCATGCCGCGTGGTCCCATTCCTTTGTCTATCATATAGCTGTTCCACCGTTCCCAGATGGTGGTAGCTCCATTGTCCACAGAGTACAGCCAGCTTGGATTCTTACGTTGGAAGAGCAGTTCATAGGCAATGTCTTCCATGCCATTCTCCGTGAGGGTAGCCATGAGGATGGATGTGCCCAGGAATCCGGTCTGCAAGCAAAGATCGTGTTGTGCGAAGTTTTCGCGCAGGCGGTCTATCATCTTCGATTTGGCTTCGCCTTCCACAAGTTGGTTCTTCAGGGCGAACAAGGCAGGAGTTTGCATAGTGTTGAGGATGGCGGTTTTGAAGGTGCCGTCCTCGTTGAGGAAGTTCTCTTTGATGTATGCCTTTGCCGAATCAGCCATTTGCTGGTACTTGCCGGCATCGCGACCGGTGGCGGCGGCCATGTCCCGCATCATGAAAGCATCTATCACCCAGTAGGAAGCACTCAAATAGTTCCAGTAGCTGATGGCATCAGGAAGCGGACCTTGGGGAGAAAAAGCCAGTCCGCTGCAGCTTTCCAACGGTTCATAGCTCAACCAGTCGGCCCATTGGTAGTTGCCGTTCTCACTGCAGAGGGTCTCATGGTTATACTTGGTGTCGTTGATATGGTTCATAAACAAGTTCATGGCGTTCCAGTTTTCCTCGATGATTTGCGTATCACCGAATTGTTTCCATACTGTCCAAGGTACGATGATTCCGGCATCGGCCCAACCCAAACGCATTTTCTCATCGCCGTATTGTGCCAATGGAGCCACTCCGGGGAATCCGCCCAAACTGTTCTGGGTATCGCGCATGTCACGCATCCACTTGTGGAAAAACTTCATGGTGTTAGCAAAGAACGTACCAGTTTCTGCAAACACTTGTGTGTCTGCTGTCCATCCCAGTCGCTCGTCTCGCTGCGGACAGTCGGTAGGTATAGACAGGTAGTTGGATAGCTGTCCCCAATAAGTGTTGGAGATGAGCTTGTTCACAA
>OODH01001562.1_pt1 | contig 13200 bp, 7 predicted proteins | sample 1671391 | NCBI WGS metagenome assembly OODH01 (sample SAMN06348152, study PRJEB24527) | human gut metagenome | biome: human gut; feature: ankylosing spondylitis patient; material: feces | host: Homo sapiens | place: China | collected 2015-10 | reverse complement strand
AAAAAAGTAACGGAGTTTTGGAAAAATAATACCTACGATGCCTTTGACTTCGAAGCTCCAATCTGCGACGTTTTCCCGGAGCACGGTGCAATTATGGGAGGAAAATTAGGCCCCATTCAAACCCGATCAGATTTTGAGCGCTATCCCTTCGACGAAATACCCCATTTGTTTTGGGAAGCGAACAAACCCAAACTCGGCGCTATCAGAAAAGTCTTGCCAACAGGAATGAAAGCATATGGAGGATGCGGGTATGGCATTTTCGAATCTGCCCAAGATTTGGTAGGTTACGAGAATCTGTGTATCATGCAATACATAGATCCCGACTTGTTCCGCGACCTTTTTATTCGTATCGGTGACTTATACGTCGAATTATGGTCCAAAATGATACAAGAATACAGCGACATCTTCATTTTTTTCCGTATGGGCGACGACTTGGGACACCGCACATCGACCATGCTCGAACCGACAACCATCATTAACCACATACTTCCTCAAACCAAGCGTATAATAGACTTGGTACATCATGCAGAAAAAAAATTTCTTCTGCATAGTTGCGGTAACATATTCGAAATAATGCCCGACATCATAACTTTGGGAATTGACGCAAAGCATAGCAACGAAGACCAGATCGCTCCTTTCGACGAATGGATAAAACGATATAACGGTCAAATAGGACTTTTTGGAGGCTTCGATGTAAATCTGCTTTCGTTGGGAACCTATCAATCCGTATATGACGAAGTATTGAGAAAAGGCACAGAATACCGGCGCATTTGCAAGGGTTACGGATTAGGTTCGGGTAATTCCATCGCTTCTTATGTCTCTGTCGATGGATTCAGAGGAATGATCGATGCCGTCAAACAAATTCGAAGAAAAGAAAAATAACAAAAAGGATTTATCTATATCGCGGTTGGGAGCCATTATCCCAGTTCCTCCGACTCAAAATTTTAATTCATCACAACAAGATAAGTCACGCAAATATTTGAAGCACGCGTTTTCTAAATTATAACACTTTTGATAACATGAAACGAAAATTTATTTTACTTACCCTTGTAATTGCAACATTGATTGTCCCTGCGAATTTACAAGCATTCGAATCAACTGTTGAGGAAGAATTACAAACACCGTGGGAAGGTTTCGGGTACAATCAATGGGGATTCGCCCGCGAAAGCGACGGTAACACCTTTAAGCCGTGGTCCGATGATTTATGGAAAACCACGACAGAACGGATCCTTGCCATCAAACCTTCGTTAGTCCGCTTACCGGTAATCCGCGATTGGTTCAACAAAGATGATGATGGGAATAATCTGCCCATCGGAACTTATAATTGGGATAGCAAATACATGCAGGCCTATTTCAAAATTATGGACCTTTATAAGGAACACGATATTAAAGTTATGAGTGGTTTCTGGGGGGTCGGATATAACGGAGAGGATTATAAACAATTTTACACAACCGACGAATGTGCCCAACTGCAAGCCGACCTCATCGAGTATCTTTTTAAAACAAAAGGTTACGACAAAATCATTACCAGTTATGCGCCCTCGAACGAGCCTTTGGGAGTAGGTATCTCTTACGAAGATTGGAGTACCATGATAAAAAAACTTTACGCCGAATTGGAGAAACGTGGCTTACCCACAAATTTTCTGTCGGGAGCCGATTCATGGAGCGACTGGATATGGAAACCTGCACAATACAACGCAGATCAACTGTCAGCCTATGATTTCCATAACTACCTGAACGATACACCCGACGATACTTACAATCAATTATATAATCGCACCATTGAAACGACTTTTGCAAACTATCTTGCAAATGTCTATAAATACGACAATTCCAACAAACCCGTCCATGTATCGGAAATGGCTCCCATCGGAGTCCCTTTTATCGACTGGCCTGTTGCCGATGCTCCGGCTCATTGTCGAATCGACACCTACGAATATGCATTAGGTTTTTGGGACTACGGCATACAACTTGCCCGTTCGGGCATGGCATCGGGATTGGCTTGGGCTCTCGACGGGCTGGAACAGAATAAAAATGCCGGCATGTGGAACAATGCCGGAACTTATGGCGGTATGACTTTACGTCCCTGGTACTACACATGGCAACTGATGTGCCGTTACTTTCCCCGTGGAGCAAAAATTCTCAAAATGACCGAACTGGAAGGGCGCAAAGATATTCGTATACTCGGAGCCCGTATCGGCTCCGAAGATTACTCGTTTGTCGCAGTCAATCGACGTATGGATGCTCAAAGCAAAACACAATCCATTACCTTTAAGGTCGATTGTACCAAACCTCTTTACATTTATCGGTTCAACCGCAACAGTTGCGGAGATGGCGCTGCGTTGTCTCTTCCGTATGAAAAAATAACCGATCAAAATCTTTCTACCGGAATCACGGTGGAAGTTCCTATGGAAGAAGGTATATTCATCACTACCTTAGAACCGTTGGAGACAAATACGTCCGAAACACAGTCTACTCTAACCATCGACTTTGAATCGCAAGACGGGTATATGCTTCTCGGCGACTATAACAAAGGGATTAGAACCTACATAGGTTCTAATCCCCGCAAACGAGACCCTAATACCAGCGACAATGCCGGATACTCCGAAATTCTAATTAACGACGAATACAATCCCCGAGATTGTTTCAGTACTATATTTCCGCTCAATAAAATCCTAATCAGTGAAGATTTTCCACTGCTCAATATTCAGTTGTACAGAAGTAGACCGGCAAAAATCGCCATTGCCTTACATGTTCAAAATGAAGACAGGCTATTGGGTTACGAATTCGAAATTCCTCACAGAGAATGGAGGGAATTACAACTGAACCTAACGCCTCTAATCGGTAAAACACTGGATTACATCATCATATATCCTTATAGAGATTCAGCGACGACTTCCACTCTCGACACCGAATCTTTGATTTTTGACAACATCTTTCTATCCAATACAGAAAATTCCCCTATCGATTTACAAGAAATTACAACAAACAACGACCAACAATACCGACAAATTCTGGACATCGACTTCGAATATTTGAATTCTTTTGTAAAAGTTATTCCGGCCAATTCCTCCATAATGTCTTCCATTGCTTCGAATCCCAAAATACAAGAAAACAATCCCAGCGATAAAGCCTGCCAAATAAATATATTAACAAACGATGCCGATCAAGACTTGTCCGCACAATTAAATTTATATCCATTTGTACAAGTTCCCGAAAGTAACCACAACCTGTTCTTCTCATATTACCGCCCGACAGGACAATCCGAAATCAAGATAGTCGTCAATTTCCTTTCGGGAGAAAAAGCCGTCGGACACTTTTCCTGTAACGAAAAAAGAGAATGGTTTAGGTACGGTCTGAACTTGTCGAATCATGTCGGTCAAATCATTACAAGCATCGACATCTATCCCAATCTAAATTATTCAGACCGGCTGAACGTTCTCGACACTTCTTTCTTCGACAATTTTATATTTAGCGCCGAAGAAGTTTCGGGAATCGAATATGTAACAAACAACGACATCTCGGTAACCGCCGAAAACGGATATATTTATATTGAAGGCGTTAAAAGCATGCCTGTCTATCTTTTCTCTGTCGACGGTAAATTACTGCACTTTGCAGAAAACGTAAACGGGAGTTACTCCATTCCGGCAGAGAATGGAGTACATCTCATTAAAATAGGCAATACATCTTATAAAATAATCAACTTCTAATAATCCAGCGAAAATGGCAAAACTTTCAGATTTACATAATGCAATCGTAAAAGGGAATCTCGAACTGGCAGTCAGTACAACCCAAGAAGCGCTTCAAGAAAATATCGACCCGCAAACATTGATCAGCGATTATTTGATTAAAGGAATGGAAGAAATCGGGACTCAATTCGAAGCCGGAAAAGCCTATGTTCCCAACCTATTGATGAGTGCCCGGGCTATGAAAGGAGCTTTGGAACTTCTTAAACCTTACATGGAAAATGACAAAAATACAATCTCTCTCGGGAAAGTTGTCATTGGAACGGTTAAAGGCGATCTGCACGACATTGGGAAAAACCTCGTAAGCTCCATGTTGGAAGGCTGTGGATTCGAAGTGATTAATCTCGGTGTCGATGTTTCCGATGAAAAATTCGTCGAAGCCGCCAAAGAACACAAAGCGAACATTGTCTGCATGTCGGCACTTCTGACTACCACAATGGTTTATATGAAAGAAGTTATCAAAGCTTTTGAAAAAGCCGGAATCAGAAACGATGTCAAAATCATGATTGGAGGCGCTCCACTCAGTGAGAAATTTGCCGAAGAAATCGGAGCCGACGGATATAGCGACAATGCCAATGCCGCTGTAACTCTCGCCCGAAAATTATTGAACAAATAAGAGAAATGGAACATTCACTGCGGTTCGAAGAACTAAACTTGACAAAAGAAACCGTATATATAGAAATGGGGTATGGAGCAGTATCTCCCGACAAAAATGTTCGGGATTTAGTCGACAACCTGTTCCTCGTTGCAAACAACATAGTAAGACCTCGTTTTTACTTTCGAATGTTCGACGGGTATGTAAACAAGGATTGTATATGTTGTAATCAAAAAATATTTCACGTTAACCAGACTATCGCCACACTGTTGAAAAACTCCGAAAGATTCGTTTTTTTCGCTGCGACTGCCGGTATGGAATATCAAGATTTTCACAATAAACTATCGAATGCAGACGATGCATTGCTACTATTCATCTGGGATACCCTCGGTAGTTGTATTGCCGAAGCGACAGGAGACATTATGGAAAAGTTCGTGGAAACAGAATTGCCGGGAATACCCCATACTAACCGTTTTAGTCCGGGTTATTGCGGGTGGCATGTGAATGAACAGAAATTACTCTTCTCACTCTTACCCGATAATGTATGCGGAATCACTCTCAATAGCAGTGCCCTGATGTATCCTATAAAATCTATCAGCGGAGTAATAGGCTCTGGACTTCATGTCGATACCCGCAAATACGGTTGTCAATTCTGCGAACTGGACAACTGTTATAAGAAACGAATTAAAAAATCATTTAATCATGAAACTCAATCTCAATCGGAATAAACGATATGCTATTCCCATTATGACACACCCGGGAATCGAGCTCATCGAGAAAACTGTAAAAGCCGCCGTTACCGACGGCCAGACACATGCCGATGCCATTATCGCCTTGTCAGAAAATACTCCTTCCGATGCGGCGACAGTCATCATGGACCTTACCGTCGAAGCAGAAGCTTTCGGGGCAAAACTTCATTTCTCCGAAAACGACGTACCCAGTGTTGCCGAAAGGTTGCTTCACGACAGGAACGAAGTGGAAAATCTCCGCATTCCCGATACCGATACCGCCCGTATTCCCGAATATCTGAAAGCAAACAGACTTACGGCAGAACGAATCAATGACCGCCCGGTCTTTGCAGGTTGTATCGGACCTTATTCTTTGGCAGGTCGACTTTACGATATGTCAGAAATGATGATGGCTATTTACGTCGAACCCGATTTAGCAAAAATACTACTCTCAAAATGTTCAGAATTTATTCTCAAATACATTCGGGCTCTGAAAGAAACAGGAGTCGATGGTATCATCATGGCCGAGCCTGCCGCCGGGTTACTCAGCAACGACGATGCCACAATATTCTCGACTAATTATATAAAACCGATCGTCGAGGCCGTACAAGATGAAAACTTCCTTTTCGTATTGCACAACTGCGGAAACACAGGGCACTGTACGCAATCCATGATCGACTCAGGAGCAAGGGCTCTCCACTTCGGTAATCAATGCGACATCGTCTCCGCCCTTCAACAAGTACCGTCCGATCGCATTGTTATGGGGAATCTTGATCCGGTCGGCATTTTCAAATCGTCATCTCCGAAACAAGTCTACGACGAAACGGAGAGACTGCTGCATGCTACTACCGATTTCGACAACTTTATTATCTCAACGGGTTGCGATGTTCCTCCGGGTGTCACCCTTGAAAATATAAATGCATTTTATCGAGCTGTCGAGATTTTTCGTAACCGACATTAAAAGTAAACATCTGCACTTTTTACTTTGTATCCGATGAAAGACCGAACCTTTTCATTATAACAAAGTGATTGTAATAACAGAAAGAGGGCATACTCATTGTGAGTATGCCCTCTTTATATTCCGTACCAACATTTCACCGTTTTTCTATTTTCACTTCACGAATACGAGTATTGGAGAAATAACCGTTCGGCAGCATTTCAATCTTTAAATAATTGCAATTATCGAGTTCTGTTTTCGGTGTTATGGTCGAATGGACAAAACGCCAAACAGACATTTCGGGTCCGGTAAACGACAATTCGACCTCTCTCCACTCGCAATTATCCGGCGAGACGTACACTTTGAAACGGTCGGTTATGGTCTCCACTCCCGACACCTTGATTTCAAAATAATTAAACCCGTCGAACTTATAAGTTATATAAGCATGTTCTTCATTGGTCGAAGGGTGAATAGTTCCGCAATCTTCCAAAACTTTGAAGAACTGGAAATCGGGAGCAGCAGTGTTACATTCGTCATAGAATTTAGGAAAACCGTTTAATCCCAAATTGTCGGAATGATCATACATACGTTGGACACCCTCCATCGGATCCATCATATATTTATCATTTTTTACAATCTCCGGTTTGCTACCTCCAATCGTAGTCAACAGAACAAAACCTTTCGCGGGAAAATCGATAACTATTCCCTTTTGAAGATCGACATCTTTCAAGACTTCTTTCACAACTGGAAAGCCTGCTGTATCGACCGGATAATCGTCCTCGAAATACACATATTTATTGATTATCGGATCGTTCACAACGGTAGGAATCTGTACAGTTACACGCTGCGCAAAATCGGCTGTATTTGTAATCGCAAATGTCAAATCTCCTGTCGGAGTCAATGCGGCCACACCATTCAAATTCTGAGTCCTATAAGAATTGGAATACAAAATTTTCGACCCTTTCGGGATATTACGCGACATCAACGACCACGTATAGAACCACGGACGTATATTCGCTTCTTCCGGTTTATTTTTCTGTTCTGCAATCGAATTCCAAAATCCCCAACGTTTCTGTTCATCGAGGTCGTCCTTGTAATGCATGGCATCATCCATACCCCATGCCGCAGCAGCCGACCAGCCGGAGCGCAAAGTTTGAATCAAGGCATCGGCAACGAACGTTCCATACCACCACTGGTGAATCAACGTATGCTGGTCAAACACCTCATTATGTCCGTCACGAATACCCATTTCGCCCCAAATATTCACTTTGCTGCTGTCCTGCATTTGTGTAAAGAAACGAAACATTCGTGTCTCATCTTCCACACGATTCGTAAAAGTCCAATCTTTATTGATATACCAATGATAATCGATGACAGGAACCACACTATCCAATTCGGTCAATGTCTTATTGAACCAAACATCAGTCCCCCAATAACCTCCGTCTGGTCCCACGATCTCAATATCATTCAGTCCCCGTTTATCCAGTTCCGAGCGTAGATTAAGAATGGCTTTCTTCCATTTTTCCCATGAATAACCGCTTCGAGGATCATTGGCCACCAAATTTACTTCATTCCCCAAGTTAAATTGCTTGATACAAGTCATACCCTTCTCTTTAACCAAATATTCAACCAATTCAGCTACTTGAACGGCATATCGGGAATCGTCCAATTCTATCGTATACTTAGGCATATCGACGGGGACAGCCTGTTTCCAATTCGGATTCATCGGCTTCCACCACTCTCCAAGCAACACATCGATGTCGTTATCCTTACAAAATTGAAGCTGACGATACAAGTCGTTCATGAAACGACGAGAATTAACATACCAACGGGCATCGACTTTCGTCGAATCCATGTCCCAAAGCAATATAGGGTCGTTCCCGTCATAACCGAAACAGTAGAAATAGGGCATTATGCAACAACGAATATACCCCAGTTTCATAAATTCGACTCGTCTAAACAAACGATCCCATTGCTCCTCCGTCATCGAATCCCGGTCATTGGGTTCCCATTGCATCGCCCCTCCATAATAGTTTTCCTGCAACACAAAATCGGTATCCACAACTATCGGATTCTGAACCTCCTGTTGTTCTGTCTTGCAACCGGACAATCCGAACAAGAGTAAAATCAAATATATCAATCTTTTCATATATAATTATCTACTTTCTTAATTATCAAATATTTACCCTCCCTAAAAAAAGACGATCTAATATCCGGGATTTTGAACCAATGCACCTCGGCTTAAATCTATATCATTTTGAGGAATGGGGAAAAGTTCTCTTTCCTTTGTATAATAACGTCCCTTATCGACATCTTCTGTCGCATAGCCGTTACTATATACAGCCGTCATAATTTCTCCATAACGTTCCTGTTGCATCAAATCCATACGGCGGATTCCCTCACAAGCGAACTCAAAGCGACGCTCGTTCCAAATAGCCAATCGCACTTCCGCCACATTATCGGAAGTTATATCCGGTAACGACGTTGGCTTTGTGTCGGGCACATACTTTTGAATGACTCGTTTCGCATCCAACGGACTGGATTCGCGAGCTCGTTTTCTCACTTGATTCAAATACTTTCTCGCACCCACGATATTGCCTTTTTCCAAACAAGCCTCGGCATACATCAACAAAACATCGGCATAACGAATGACATAAACTGTCATTTCTACATCTTGTGGATAGACCGGAGACGCCGCATTTAAAGTCTCGCTCATGGGGACAAAATGCTTACGGTCAAAGAAACGACTGGGATAATTCGCATCTCCTGTCACAAAATCATTCCCGACGAATTGGTCGCCTTGACGAACAAATGTCCAAGTAATTCGCGGATCCTCCGGGTCAAAAGCATCCAACAAATGTTGAGTCGGTAAATGAAATCCATAGCCGCCATCGCTACTGGGAATAAACCAAACTCCGTTCCACCCCGTCGATTCATCCCAATTCTTTCCATTGGTGACATATTGTATCTCAAAAATCGACTCTCTCAAATTGGAATTTGGGTTCAACCATTGAGTCGCAAAATCTGGATCCAATTCATATTCTCCTTTTTGCTCGCCTTCAACCACAACATAGAGCATTTTATAAACATTCTCAAAATCACGATTATACCAGTATGTCCTACCCAACATGGCATAAGCCGCGCCGCTCGTAACGCGCCCGGTGTCTTCCTCGGAATACTCGCTCCGTTTCGGCAAAGCCGTAGCCGCAGTAAAATCGGCTATAACCTGTTCCCAAATCTGGGCTACCGGTGTCCGGGGTTTATATATATCCGCAGGCTGTTCGGCATGCAAAAACAAAGGAACATCACCCCACAAATAAGCCAGATTAAAATACCACACGCCTCGTAACCAACGAGCCTCATTTTCATAACGCGTAAGCAATGTCTTATCGTCTTCCGTTAAATCAGTATTCTCCAAACGAAATATTTCGCTCTTGTCCAACAATGTATTTATTTGGTAAATAGCTCTATACGCCATGTTCCAAAACTGGCTCACTTTACTGTTCGTCGTAAATATATTGAATGTTTCCAACTGATAAATATTCCTCTTATCGGTAAGGCCACTGCCACCCTTCTCGCAATCATCGGATGCACAATCGTTGATAAACATCAACTCCAAGCTCATATCGTTCCAACTATCCTTCATATAGAAATAGCAGGCCGTCAATGCTTGATTGATCTCTTCGAGATTATTGTAAAATTCCGTGTCTTCTCGACCTCCGTACATAGTCGTATCCAAATCCTCATCTGTACATGAAGGAAGAAGGAACAACGAGCCTAACAATATATATAGTATTCTCCACCTTAGTTTCATAACTGTAATCGTTTAAAATTGAACATTGACCCCTACTGTAAATGTGCGAGGATTAGGATACCCCAAATTCTCTATACCCATATTCAAAGCATTGCCATTTGGGACTTCCGGGTCCATATATTTGAATTTTGTAAATGTAAACAGATTTTCTCCGCTCACATATAATCGCAAAGAACTAAACACCTTCGTAGCTTCGACTATTTTCTTCGGGAATGTATAGCAAATCTGTACAGTTTTTATTTTACAGAAGCTACCGTTCTGCACATACCATGACGAATTTCTATAATTATCATTATCATCTTTTCTGGTAATTCCGAATACATCGGTTTTATCACCGGGATTCCGCCACGCATCTGTGTAAGTTTCGGCTAATAAATTCGTTATACTCGTCTGCCTGAGAAGAGCTTTTGTCCCTACCCAAATATCGTTACCGGCAACACCTTGAAAATAAAGAGCAAAATCGATTCCTTTATATCCCAATTCGATATTTCCTCCATAAATCACATCGGGGTTGGGGTTTCCTATATAATCCCGGTCATTGCTATCCAGCGTATTATCGCCATTAAGATTCCTGAAACGAGCATCGCCGGGCTCTGCAAGAGGTTGAAGCAAAGTCTTTCCATCGGCTCCTACATGGGCGAGAACCTCTTCTTTCGACTGGAAAATGCCATCATAAACATATCCATAAAAGCGTCCGAATTCTTCTCCGATTTCGTTCTTCGAGACAGTACCCCAAATCGGATCGTTCGTTCCGGTTTCAACCAATTTATTTTTTTGGAAAGTAAAGTTTGCGCTCACAGAATAACGGAAGTCGCCGACCTTCCCTTGATACCCGATCAAAAATTCCAAACCCCGGTTTTCTACGGAACCGGCATTCACCCACGGGGTTGTAGGATAACCGGCCATTCCCGGTAACGGATTCTGCATTAACATATCCCGTGTCGTCTTAATGTAAGCATCTGCCGACAATGTCAATGAGTTTTTAAAGAAGCCCAAGTCGACTCCTATATTACCTTGTTCCACCGTTTCCCACTTAATATCTTTATTTCCCTTAGATGTAGAGGCATAAGCCTTCAACAGATTCAAACCGCTGTTAAACCCATACACCCATGTATCATAAGTAGAAACGACATCGGCATAAGCGAACGAAGGAATGTTTTGATTCCCGATTTGTCCCCAACCACCACGCAGTTTAACCGCACTCAATACATTCTGATTCCAATCTTTATAAAACTCCTCCTGATCTATACGCCAACCCAAAGAAAAAGATGGAAATGTCCCCCAACGGTTGCCCGGTGCAAATTTCGAGGAACCGTCGGCTCTGACACTGACAGTCGCCAAATAGCGGTCTGCATAGTTGTAATTTATACGCCCAAGATAAGAAATCAAATAGTTTTCATAACGACTACCCGTAGAAGTTCCCTCTTTCGTCCCGGCTCCCACGATTTGGAAAGCATCGGAATTGCTCGGCGTATTCAACCGTTCTGCCGTAAAAGAACGACCGGTATAGGCTTCCCACGTGAAACCTGCCACCGCCGAAATAGAATGTTTTCCAAATTGATTATTATAACTCAACGTATTTTGAAATGTATAATTCAGTTCCGTAGAACTCGTATTGGCGACACTGTTTTCCAACAAAAATTTACTCTCCACATTCGTACACATATTATATGGAGTATCATTCGGCCTCAAATCAAAAAACGGGTTAAACTTGGTATAGGTATATTCCGGTAACTCAAAACCCAACATAGTCTTAAAGTCCAGACCCTTTAATCCCAAATTGATATTTAAGTAGGCCGTACCGTCGATATTACGATTCAAATGCTCCTTTTTCTGTCGGTTCAATTTTGCAACAGGATTCGAATAATAGCTGTATTGAGATCCCATATATTTATTAAATTCATAATTAGGATCCTGCTTATCTGCATTTTTGGCATAAATCGGTGAAAACGGATCCGGTAACAATATTTCATTAATCGGAGTATTCAAATCATGACTTTTGACATAGGCTGCACCTAAGGTCTGACCGATCGTTATCCATTTATTAAACTTATATTCGTTGTTCACACGCAATGTAATACGTTCATAATCCGATGTCATTACAATACCCTCTTGATTCAAATAACCTATGCTGAAATGGCTGGTCAATTTATCCGTACCGCCACTGACCGATAAGTTATAGCTGTGTTTAAACGCTGTTTGAGTGGTTTCATTCCACCAATCAGTATCATAGACATTTATATCCGTCGGTTCGCCATATTCGTCGACAGGGCCCAAACCTTCTCCATCGAGATGATAAAGTCGGGTAATATTTCTAGGCATCCGCATTCCGTCATTTTCATACGCCTCTTCCAAAAAGCTATACAACTGATCGCTATTCATCATATGCACTCGATTAATTGCATTTGACCAACCGAATGACGCATCAAACGTGATACTGGTTTTACCGGATTTACCTTTCTTCGTAGTAATTAAAATAACGCCATTGGCTCCACGAGAACCGTAAATGGCAGTGGCCGAAGCATCTTTCAATACCTCAATATTTTCAATATCGATAGGATTAATAGTATTCACACTGCTCTCTTCCATAGGTTGCCCGTCCACAACATACAACGGGGTTAAATCGGTTGAAATAGAACCATAACCACGAATACGAATCGTAGCTCCTGCCCCCGGAGTTCCGGAATTGGACGTAACATAAACTCCCGGAGCTTTACCTTGTAGAGACTGGGTAATATTCGTGTCGCCTGTTTTTACGATATCTTCTCCCTTTACAGAAGAGAGAGAACCGGTTAAATCGCTTTTTTTCTGTGTACCGTACCCAATAACTACAACATCATCTAAGATAACTTGATTTTCCGACATCGTAACCGACATCGTTTTACCATTCACGGTCACCACTTTGGTGTCATAACCGATATAACGAAATTCCAGATTTTGTCCGTTCTCTGCCTTTACAGAAAAACGTCCATCTGCATCGGTCATCGTTCCTATATTTGTCCCTTTGACAAAGACGCTCACTCCCACGAGCGGTTCTTGTCCCGAATTAAAAACACTACCGGAAACAATACCACTGTTATTTTGACCCGATATTTCCAAAGGAGATATCGACAATATCAAAATAACAGATAAAAATTGCCATAATTTCATCATTCCTTGATTTTAAATTTATATGGGGATAAAGGCATCTTGAATTCTTTAATATCCCACACCCGAAAACAATATAATAACTTTAATATGCCAAATTCTTCAAGACTGTATCACCGACTTTACAAGCTACAAAACAGCATATCTGCCAGCTTCTCCAAGAAAATTCATCGACATTATCCTCTAATTTTCATGGTTTTAAAACATCGACTACAAGTAATGTCGAATATACA
>OODH01001557.1_pt1 | contig 13233 bp, 10 predicted proteins | sample 1671391 | NCBI WGS metagenome assembly OODH01 (sample SAMN06348152, study PRJEB24527) | human gut metagenome | biome: human gut; feature: ankylosing spondylitis patient; material: feces | host: Homo sapiens | place: China | collected 2015-10 | reverse complement strand
ACCCAATGGTATTGGAATGATGTAGCTTTAACAAAAGAAGATTGGTATAAATACACACTAAATTACCTTAAACAATGGATTAATACTCCTATTCAAGAACACGAAACAGGCAAAAGCCATGATCTTAATGAAAATATGCCTATTTCAAATCCATCCAAGAAGAATATGCTGGAAAAACTTATTTCGTATTTCTACAAAAAACTAAAATAATATGGAAGAGTCAGTTAAACCCGACAAGCATAACAAACAGAAATGCCCTCTTATGATGTATACAAGTGAGTGTAACAGAAAAATGAAATCAAATATGTACTTTTGTCCTTATATTTAAAAATAAAAACTTATCTATTATGGAAATAAATCAAGCAGCCCCCAAGTTCCAGGATGTGTCAATCGCGCCTATGCATACAGCAGAGCATTTATTAAATGCCACTATGGTAAAAACCTTTGGTTGCCTCCGCTCAAGAAATGCCCATATAGAAAGGAAAAAGAGTAAATGCGACTATATTCTTTCTGTATGTCCCACGGAGGCGGAAATACAAATGATCGAAGATAAAGTAAATGCAGCTATCGACCAAAATCTGCCCGTTACTGTAGAATTCATGACTCATGAAGAAGCAAAAGACATCGTAGACCTGAGCAAACTTCCCGCTGATGCCAGTGAAACCCTTCGTATTATACGTATCGGAGATTACGACGCCTGTGCCTGTATCGGACTACATGTATCCAATACTTCAGAAATAGGAACTTTCAAAATCATCAGTCATGATTATGATGAAGAAAGACAAGTATTAAGGTTGAGATTCAAGCTTCTTGAGAAGAAATAGAATATCAAATTAATATCTATATTATATAAAATAAACAAACACAGGCTACATTTTGTCATCAAACAAGATAAATTGACATTATCAAGATGACAAATAGACACTTACAGCCTCAAATATCTTTTGGCATAAGGTTTGCACTTATAACAGCGAACGACGGTTCGAAAACGGACGGCAAGAGTCGAAAATTCCTCTCTGCAGAAAGCGACGACCCGAAGTTCAAAATTGAATAAACCGAATGTTTAACTAAAAGATAGGAGACTAAGATTATGATGCCTGTTAGAAGAACTCAAAGTTGGTTACCAAGTATTTTTAACGATTTCTTTGATAACGATTGGATGGTAAAAGCAAATGCTACCGCACCTGCAATCAATGTTTTTGAAACAGAAAAAGAATACAAAGTTGAACTGGCTGCTCCGGGGATGACAAAAGAGGACTTCAATGTTCGCATTGATGAAGAAAATAACCTCGTTATCACCATGGAGAAGAAGACTGAAAACAAAGAAGAGAAGAAAGAAGGTCGCTATCTACGTCGCGAATTCTCTTATTCCAAGTTCCAGCAGACTATGATTCTACCGGATAATGTAGATAAAGAAAAAATATCTGCCGCAGTAGAAAACGGAGTATTGAATGTTCAACTTCCTAAGATTTCTGAAGAAGAAGTGAAGAAGGCCGAAAAGCAAATCGAAGTAAAATAACACAGTAACCGCAATTCACCTCAAGCGGGTGAAGAGATAATAAAAAAACAGCTCTTTCCGATCATAAAGGAAAAGAGCTGTTTTTTATATAGTCCCATTACCCGACTATTGATTTTTCCGGTAGCTGAACACTGCCCAGCTATTGAAAACCAGGGCAAAAAGAAACAAGACTCCTATTTCAGGCAGCAATTCCAGTAAGCTGCTTCCCTTAAGATATACCATACGCATTGCTTCCATAAAGTACTTCAACGGATTAAAATAAGTGATCACCTGCGCCCACTCAGGCATGCTGCTCACCGGTGTAAATAGTCCGCTCATCAACATCAGAATCAACATAAAAAAGAACATCACAAACATGGATTGCTGCATAGTTGCCGAATAATTGGATATGACAAGCCCGAAACCGGACATAACAAACACAAACAGAATCGCCAAAAAATAAATCACAATAAAGTGTCCTACAGGAGTTATTCCATAAAGCAACCAAGATAATAAAAAGCACAAAGTCAATACGATAAAGCCTGTGATCCAGTAAGGTAGAAGTTTGGCCAGAATAAAAGTAAACTTCGGTACAGGGGTCACATTAATCTGTTCGATGGTTCCAACTTCTTTCTCACTAACGACATTCAAAGCAGGTAAAAAACCGCATATCAGAGTCAGCAACATTCCCATCAGTGCAGGAATCATATAAAGCTTATAATTCAGATTCGGATTAAATAATCCCTGCGTATCGATACAAATAGAAGGGGCACTACCCGAAGCTGAAACGGCATCAGGACGTTCCGCACGTAATTCGGTTGCGTAATTATTGATAATAGTAGCCAGATAAGAACTGCCCAACCCTCCTTTCGTTCCATTTACCGAATTGGCGGCAATCAAGATATGAGCTTCCCCTTTGTTCATCCAATCCTTTTCCAAATGACGGGGTATCTCCATCACAATATCCGCCGTTCCCAATTCAATATTCCGCAATCCATCCGCATAAGATGCCGGAACTTCCGTCAGACGGAAATAAGTAGAAGCCGCAATCTTATTCACCAACCGCTGAGAAATAACCGAATGGTCGTTATCAACGATATTCAGCTGGATATTCTTTATTTCCATATTCACGGCCCAAGGCATCAGCAACATGATCATACAGGGAAAGACAAGAATCAATCTCGGCAAGAACGAATTGCGTAGCAACTGTTTAAACTCTTTTTCTATCAGAAATTTTATCATAATAAATTCCTTTATTCCAATCGATATTTAAATTTCTTGATGCTGATTGTAATAAGCACTATGGCCATCAGCAATAAAATGCCAATCTCTTTAAGTACCAGCACAACCGGCACTCCTTCAATCATCAGTTTGCGTACAGCCTGTATATACCAACGGGCCGGAATAATGTCCGATATGACCTGAAGAACTATTGGCATGCTTTCTACCGGAAAAATCATGCCGGACAAAACCATGGTAGGCATCATCAATATCATACCGGATGCCAACATTGCCGCCACCTGTGTACTTGTCACTGAAGAAATCAGCAAGCCCAAAGCCAGCGATACGAAGATAAAAAGCAAGGATACCATCACCAGCCAGAATAAACTCCCCACTACCGGCACATCCAGCACAAAGACTGAAAGCAACAGAATAGTAGTCAGATTGACAAACGATAAAACAAAGTAAGGAATTGCCTTCGCCAACACAATAAATAATGGTTTTACCGGAGATACCAGCAATACTTCCATGGTACCGGTCTCTTTTTCACGGACAATGGAAATAGAAGTCATCATCGCGCAAATCAACATTAAAATCAATCCCATAACCCCGGGCACAAAGTTATAGGCACTCTTCATTTGCGGATTATACAATAATTTGATATCCGGAATCAAACGGGAAACAGAAACGTTGGAAGGCAACATTTCCTGCCCCACCGAAGAAACAATACTGGCAGCGTAATTGGTTTGCGAAGTAGACATATTAGGATCAGTTGCATCTGCTATCAGCTGCACACGGGCATCCCCCGTATAAAGTCCGTCGGCAAAACGCTCTCCAAATACAATTGCCATATCTATCTTATTTTTCCGGAAGGCAGTTTCCATTTCCTGCGGAGAATGAAAGCGGGCAGTAACCGTGAAATATTCACTCGCATCCAGACGGTCTATAATTTTCCTTGTCACCACATCATTCGAAGGATCAAGAACAGCCAGCCGGACATTCTTCACTTCCGTACTGATAGCAAACCCAAACAGGATAATCTCTACGACCGGCATTCCCAACAGAATCAACATCGTACGCCGGTCACGGAAAATATGATAAAATTCTTTCTTTACGAAAGCTATAAATTGTTTCATAATCAATCTGCTTTACGCACCGCATGGCGGGCAAGTTGTTGAAACACATCATCCATCGTCTCCACACCAAACTGCTCTTTCAGTCGAGTCGGTGTATCCAGCGCCTTGATCTGTCCGTCTACCATAATCGATATCCGGTTACAATATTCCGCTTCATCCATGTAGTGTGTGGTAACAAAAACAGTTATTCCCCGATCGGCTGCCTGATAAATCAGTTCCCAGAATTGTCTGCGGGTAGCAGGGTCCACTCCTCCGGTCGGTTCATCCAAGAACACAATCTTCGGTTCATGAAAGATAGAGACAGAAAAAGCCAGCTTCTGCTTCCAACCCAAAGGAAGGCTTTTTACCAGTGTATTCCGTTCGTCTGCAAAGCCGAGGCGTTCTAACAATTCCTCTGTCTTTTCTTCAATTTCCTTATCCTTCATTCCATAGATTCCGGCAAAAAGGCGGATATTCTCCCACACTTTAAGATCTTCATACAAAGAGAATTTCTGGCTCATATATCCGATATGCTTTTTTACCTGTTCAGCTTCGCGGAAGATATCATAACCGGCCACCTTGCCTACCCCCGATGTCGGACGGCTCAATCCGCAAAGCATGCGCATTGCAGTTGTCTTACCTGCTCCATTGGCTCCAAGAAAACCGAAAATCTCTCCGCGTTTCACCTGAAAAGAAATATGGTCGACTGCCGTAAAATGCCCAAAGCATTTAGTCAGCTGATCCACTTCAATAACAGGAACTGCCATATTCTGCGCTTCCTCCCGTTCCAAAGGTGGCGGACAAAGAATAGAAGCAAATTTCTGAAGAATCCGTTCGGGTGTATCAATCCCATGCACCTGTCCATGATTAATAAAAGCAATCCGGTCACATTGACGAGCCTCATCCATAATAGGAGTTGAAACAATAATTGTAATCCCCTGCTTCCTTAAATTACGGAGCATCTGCCAGAATTCTTTTCGCGACACGGGATCTACCCCGGTAGTCGGCTCATCCAGAAATAAAATATCAGGTTTGTGAATCAGAGAACAACTTAACGCCAGCTTCTGCTTCATACCTCCTGACAAAGCTCCTGCCCTTCTTTTTTTAAACGGCTCAATCTGCTGATAGATATCTTTAATCAAATCATAGTTTTCCTGTATCGACGTATGAAAGACTGTCGCAAAAAACTCCAGATTCTCCTCCACAGAAAGATCCTGATAAAGCGAGAATCTTCCGGGCATATACCCTACTTTCGTGCGAATCAACTTGTAATCCGTCACCACATCCAGTCCGTTGACAATCGCCGTGCCTTTATCAGCCAGCAATAAAGTAGTCAGAATACGGAATAAAGTACTCTTACCCGCCCCATCGGGACCGATCAGCCCAAAAATTTCTCCCCGCTCTACTGCAAAGGAAACCTCTTTCAATGCCTCTACTTTCCCGTAGTTCTTACTGACTCCCTTTACAACAACTATGGATTCTCCTTTTTCCATACCACACCTCCATACATACCAATCTTCAGCGAACCGTCATTTTTCACGGCAATCTTTACCGCATATACCAGATTGGCACGTTCATTTTTAGTCAGGATAGTTTTGGGAGTAAATTCCGAACGGTCGGAAATCCAGGTGACCACACCGGGATAAGCTTTCTGTTCCGAATTTCCATAATCGGAGTACACAGTCACTTCATCTCCCAGCTTCACCTGAGACAATTGTTCTGAAGTGACATAAGCCCGCAGATACATCCGGTCAATCTCTCCCACTTTAAACAGCGGCTTGCCAACAGATGCCAGTTCTCCCGCTTCCGCATATTTAGCCAGTACCGTACCTTCGATAGGCGACAGGATATGACATTTGTTCAACTGATCTTCAACTTGTACCACTTGTATACCGACCGAATTTCCTTGTTCCGTCAGGCTGTTCGTACTATTCAGCAATGATGATTCCTGTGCAATCAACTGTCGCTGAAGCAAAGCGATCTGCGAATCCCAGTCGTCCAGCTGTTTCTGGTTAGCAGCTCCGGCAGCAAGCAGGTTCTCCACCCGTTTCTTTTCCCGTTGAGCCGTAGCTATTTGTTGTTTGGTAGCAGCTATCTGCTTTGCCAGGTCGGGACGTTGGCTCTCTACCGACTTCATACTTGCTTCCAGTTGCAGCTTCTTCAGATATAATTGGACGGTATCTACCAAACCGACTTCTTCACCGGCTTTCAGCCTTGTTCCTTCCTCTACTTCCAGTCGCAGCAATTTTCCTGACGCTTCAGCAGAAACGGTCACTTCCGTAGCTTCAAATGTTCCCGTTGCATCATAGTCGGGCACTCCATTCCCACAGGCAGCAAACATCCATACCGCCATCCCGTATATTCCTATTTTTGTCATTCGTTTCATATCCGAAAGATTTTATTAATGATTAGTAGTATATTTCAATTGATAAATGCCCATCAGCCGTTGAATCTCATGCATTGCTTTCGCCTGACGTGCAAGGCTCTCATTCGTCAGTTCTCTAAGCATCTCGGTCACCGTCAGCGTACCATTTGCAACTTTGGCTTCCGCAGCCCGACGAATATTAGTACGCAACCGGATAATTTCATCATCATCCTGCATCTGCTTTTCCAACGAACGGATAGACTGATCTTGCTGTGTCATTTCCAGTCGTGTATTAAAAAGAAACACATCCCGATTGCTGTCCAGTTGTTTCCGTTTATTTTCAATCACCCGGCGGTCGTTCTTCAGCGTATACAGACTCCCGAAATTCCACGAAAGCCGGACGCCTGCAATATAATAAGGAGAAAATTCATTCTTCAGCATATTTAATCCCGGATTACCATAAGCTCCCTGCACAAACAAGCCAAAATGAGGGAGATGACGCACATTCAATGCTTTCTCCTGCACCTGCAATCCCGTTCCCTGTGCATCAAACCATGACAGTTCCGGTCGGCGAATGTCACTGACAGCCGAAAGTTCGTTTTGCGGAACAGGCTTTTCAAACACAGTCTCCTGCGAAAGTACCTCTCCTACCAACAACGAAAGCATCTTCAAATAAGCCATGCGCGAAGATATCAACTCTACTCTTTTCTGGCGAGTATTCAATTGCTCCACTTTCACAGCATCCAGATCAGCCTGATTGGCAATCCCATTTTCTACATAAGCCGTAATCTGACGGAAGTTCCTTCCCAGCTCGTCTTGCAACAAGGCATTCTGAGCCAACTGTTCATCCAACATCAGAATTCCAAAATACAGATCATTCACACGGCTATTCAACGAGTACATATCCACGTTCAACTTTTCTCTGTTGATCTCCGCTTCCGCTTCAGTCTGCTTCTTCTGCATCCGGATTCCTCCGCCATCCCATATCTGCTGTTGTAACTCCAACATCACCTGATATTGATCCTTAGACATTCCTTTGATATCCACTCCGGGAATGGCAACAGGTAACTCCGTCACCTCGCTTTGATAAGACGCTTTTGCTGAAAGAGCGAACTGGGGCAAGTATCCTCTCGCCGCATTTTCCAAATTATATTCTTTCGTCTTCTCTATCAAATCATACTGACGCACCAACGGATAGTTGTCCTGCGTTTTCTGCTGACATTCTTCTAATGTTATACGTCTCGCCTGCCCATACATTCCCGTCACAAAGAGCAAGAGCGAAATACTAAAAATGATTCTTTTCATACACCTGTTTTCTATGAATTCTTCAAAAGACAAAGATAGCCGTTTAAGCGATAGCTTCACATTCCGATAGTTGGGAAATATGTCCCGTTAGTTCGATTTATCCTAAAAAAGGAGAAGATTTTGAGGCAATTTCTTATCTTTGCCGGAAAAGAGCAAAGGGAATGGAACAGAAAGAACCTATGGAATTAGGCCTCCAGCTACTGAAGGATATCAATATAGTACGTCACAACGAATTTCGTTTCATCAATGCCGAGTTCGGGTTTGTAACGAGCTTCTCGAAAATGGAAACGACCATTTTCAAAATCGGACAACCTTACCGGTTACAGGAAGGCCGTATCGCAATCATTACCAATGGACGGGCACGAGTTCTCATTAATCTGATCGAGTATATCTTTCGTCCTAATTATATCTCTCTGATCGCCCCGGGCTCTATCATACAAATTATAGAGACCTCCCAAGACTTTGATGCTCATATGATGGCGATAGAGCATAATTTCCTGCCAGTATCCGGTAAAGAAGAATTCTTTGCCCATTTCCTCCAACGGAAAAAGAATCTGCTGCTTCCACTGACTACCACTGAGCAGGTACAAATAGAGAATTTTATAACAGTCATGTGGGATGTATTACAAGAACCTGTATTCAGAAAAGAAGTAATCCAGCATCTATTGGCAGGATTACTATATAATATAGAATATATAGCCAAAAACAAAGGACAGTCCGAGTCGAGCCCATTGACACATCAGAACGATATTTTTCAACGTTTCATCTCTTTGGTCAACACTTATAGCAAGACAGAACGGAACGTCAGTTTTTATGCAGACAAACTTTGCCTTACTCCCCGTTATCTGAATACAGTGATCCGGCAAGCCAGTCAACAAACAGTAATGGACTGGATCAACCAGTCCATTATACTAGAGGCAAAAGTGCTGCTCAAACACAGCAATCGCCTTGTTTATCAAATTTCTGATGAATTAAACTTTCCCAATCCGTCCTTCTTCAGCAAGTTCTTTAAGCGAATGACAGGAATGACGCCTCAGGAATATCAAAAGAATTAAGGATTACTTTGAGAATTCCTTTATTCTCTGTTCCTCATCCAGTTTGCAAATCAGCAGTGTCTGATCCTTCTCGGCAATGATATATCCATCCAGTCCCTGAATAACAACACGCTTCTCTTCACTGGTATGTACGATACAATTCTTGCTTTCATACAGACGGACATCGGGACCTACTGTAGCATTTCCTGATTTATCTTGCGGCAACAGTCCACGAAGCGCTCCCCATGTCCCTAAGTCCGACCAGCCAAAAGAAGCCGGGAGTACATAGATTTCCTGTGCCTTCTCCATGACTGCATAGTCTATAGAAATAGCTTCACAGGTAGGAAATAGCTTTTTAATCGTTTCATTTTCCTTCTCTGTATAGAAATCCGGGAAAATACGGTCGAAGATTTGCGCTATACCCGGAGCATATACACGCATCACAGAAGTGATAGTGCGTACATTCCATACAAAGATTCCCGCATTCCAAAAATAGCCACCTTCGGCAAGATATCTGTCAGCAGTCTCCCTATCCGGTTTTTCCTTGAATGCATCTACAGTAAAAATCTCCTTGTCAGTCATGATAGGATCTCCGGCGGCAATATATCCATATCCGGTTTCCGGACGAGTCGGTCTGATTCCCAGTGTCACGATAGCACTGCTGTTGTCAGTAAAACGAAGAGCTTTCTCTACTACCCGGCGAAATTCTCCCGTATCAATGACCAATGCATCCGATGGAGTCACCACCACATTGGCATTCGGATGTTTTTTCTTTATTTTCCAGCAAGCATAAGCGATGCAGGGAGCCGTATTCCGCGCACAAGGTTCCGCCAGAATATTACTTTCAGGAATCTCCGGCAATTGCTCCCGGACAATATCAATATATTTCTCGGACGTCACTACCCACACATTCTCCCGTGGGCAGACACCGTCAAAACGATCAGCGGTCAGTTGAATCAACGTACGTCCACATCCCATTACATCAATAAACTGTTTGGGACATTCCGGTGTGCTCATCGGCCAAAAACGGCTGCCGATGCCTCCGGCCATAATTACGATATGATTATCCATGCTCATATTACTCCCCTGTTTTTAGAATATTTTTGAATTGATTGCGCAATTTACACCAATTTGTCCAATCATGCAACTAATGCGCATTAAAAAAAATTCTTACCCGCTTCCTTCAAAAAAGATAGTGTCACTATCACGTTAGTATACTGTCACTATCACCCTGCGATAGTGACAGTATACCGACAGGATAGTGACACTAAAAAAAGCTGTCCCTGAGTATACAGGAACAGCCTTTTCAACTTATTATACAACAACTGATTACATCTTATTTATATTCTTCCCAGCTCTTGATGGCAATATCATCCACAGTCATCGTACAGAAGGCGTTGATAAATGCGCTTGCCAGACGGGCATTCGTAATCAACGGAACATTCAGGTCAATAGCTGCGCGACGGATTTTATATCCATTGTCCAGTTCTCCGGCAGTCAGATTCTTCGGAATGTTGACCACCATGTCGATTTCTTTATTATGAAGCATTTCCAGCGCTTGTGGATGTCCCTCCTCACTCGGCCAGTAGACAAGCGTACTCTCAATACCATTCTCCGCAAAGGTTTTATGAGTACCACCGGTTGCAAATAGCTTGTATCCTTTGTTTACCAACATGCGCGCCGCATCCATCATATCAGCTTTCTGCTTCATTGTACCTGTAGAAAGCAGTATGTTCTTTTTAGGAATGCGGTAGCCGACAGACAACATAGCTTTCAGCACAGCACAGGAAGTATCACTTCCGATACAGCCGACTTCACCCGTAGAAGCCATATCCACTCCCAATACAGGGTCGGCTTTCTGCAAGCGGTTGAAAGAGAACTGCGAAGCCTTTATTCCTACATAGTCCAGTTCAAACAGATTCTTTTCCGGTTTCTCCACAGGAAGTCCAAGCATCACTTTGGTAGCCAGTTCTATGAAGTTTATCTTCAGCACCTTGCTGACAAACGGGAAGGAACGGCTGGCACGCAAATTACACTCGATCACCTTGATATCATTATCTTTTGCCAGATACTGGATATTGAACGGACCGGATATATTCAGCGCCTTGGCAATCTCACGACTAATGCGTTTGATACGGCGGACAGTTTCGACATACAGTTTCTGCGGCGGGAACTGAATGGTAGCGTCACCGGAGTGCACACCGGCAAACTCAATATGTTCGCTGATGGCATAAGCTATGATCTCGCCATTCTGCGCGACAGCATCCATTTCCACTTCCTTCGCATGTTCGATAAACTGGCTTACTACCACCGGATGCTTTTTTGATACATTAGCAGCCAGCTTCAAGAAACGTTCAAGCTCTTCCTGATTGGAACAGACGTTCATCGCAGCCCCCGAAAGCACATAGGACGGACGAACAAGAACCGGAAACCCGACTTCATCGACAAACTCGTTGATATCTTCCAACGATGTCAACTCACGCCAGCGTGGCTGGTCTACGCCGATACGGTCGAGCATTGCAGAGAATTTTTCGCGGTCTTCGGCATTGTCAATGCTCTGGGCGCTTGTTCCCAGTATGTGGATATTCTGAGCATCCAGACGCAAGGCAAGGTTATTCGGAATCTGACCACCGGTAGAGACAATGACACCATGCGGATTTTCCAGTTCGAGAATATCCATTACCCGTTCAAAGGTCAATTCATCGAAATAGAGTCGGTCACACATATCGTAATCTGTCGAAACAGTCTCGGGATTGTAGTTTATCATTACACTCCGATAGCCCTCTTTTCGTATTGTGTTCAACGCTTGGACTCCACACCAATCGAATTCCACCGAGGAACCTATACGGTAAGCGCCAGATCCCAATACGACAATAGATTTTTTGTCTCCGAGATATTTCACATCGTTGGCAATACCGCTATAAGTCAAATAAAGGTAATTGGTTTGAGCCGGATACTCGGCTGCCAACGTGTCGATCTGTTTTACAACAGGAACAATCCCCAATGATTTACGATATTCACGCACCCATTGCATATGGCAATCTTCCATTTTATCTTTCCAAATGGCTCGTGCTATTTGGAAATCGGAGAACCCTTGTATCTTCGCCCGACGTATCAATTCCGCCCCGGCCTTTTTATCACTTTTGATTTGTGTGACCGATTCATCGAGAGTCTCCAACTCCTGAGCTGTACGAACAATGTTCATTAATTTTTGCAGGAACCAGCGATCTATTTTCGTTAATTCATGTATTTGATCGACGGAATACCCTGCACGCATGGCTTTGCTGATCACGAATATCCGCTTATCCGTCGGTTCATGCAATGCCTTGTCGATATCAGGAATAACCAAATCTTTATTTTCAACGAATCCATGCATTCCTTGACCAATCATACGGAGTCCTTTTTGAATGGCTTCCTCGAATGTTCTGCCGATAGCCATCACTTCTCCGACCGATTTCATACTTGATCCGAGCTCCCTGTCTACACCTTGAAATTTTCCCAAGTCCCAACGAGGAATTTTACATACGATATAATCAAGAGCTGGTTCAAAGAAAGCACTGGTCTCTTTGGTGACCGAGTTTTTCAAATCGAACAACCCGTATCCCAATCCCAATTTTGCTGCAACGAAAGCCAAAGGATATCCGGTAGCCTTAGAAGCCAAAGCAGACGAACGACTTAGCCGTGCATTCACTTCGATGACCCGATAGTCTTCCGATTTAGGATCGAACGCATATTGTACGTTACATTCTCCGACAATACCGATATGGCGTATAATCCGTATGGCTAATTCGCGCAATTTATGATATTCGCTATTAGTTAATGTCTGAGAAGGCGCTACAACGATACTTTCGCCCGTATGAATCCCCAACGGGTCGAAATTTTCCATATTACATACTGTAATACAGTTGTCGTAACGATCTCGAACGACTTCATATTCTATTTCTTTCCACCCTTTCAGCGATTTCTCCACCAGTATTTGTGGGGAAAAGGAAAGCGCTTTTTCTGCTTTTACACGCAATTCTTCCTCGTTATCGCAGAAACCGCTGCCCAATCCTCCTAATGCATAGGCCGCTCTGATAATAATAGGATAACCTAGCTCGGAAGCTGCCTTCGCTGCATCTTCTATTGAATTGACAGCCTCGCTTTTAATGGTTTTAACATCAATCTCATCTAACTTTTTAACGAAAAGTTCCCGGTCTTCGGTATCCATAATCGCTTGAACCGGAGTTCCCAAAACTTGTACGTTATACTTTTCTAATATTCCAGATTGATAGAGTTGAACACCGCAGTTGAGAGCTGTTTGTCCCCCGAAAGCTAGAAGTATTCCTTCGGGTTTTTCTTTTTGAATGACACGTTCTACAAAATAGGGGGTAACCGGCAGAAAATAAATTTTATCTGCCACTCCTTCCGAAGTTTGTACCGTCGCAATATTGGGATTAATAAGAATAGTCGTGATACCCTCTTCTTTGAGCGCTTTCAATGCCTGTGACCCAGAATAGTCAAATTCACCCGCTTCACCTATTTTCAAGGCTCCGGAGCCCAACAATAATACTTTTTTGATTTTCTTTATTTCAGCTTGATTCATAAGGCTTTTTATTTCCGGATTACAACATATTTACAAACTCATCAAATAAAAACTCCGTGTCGGTTGGCCCGCTAGCCGCTTCCGGGTGGAATTGCGCCGAGAAATAAGGC
>OODH01001548.1_pt1 | contig 13316 bp, 8 predicted proteins | sample 1671391 | NCBI WGS metagenome assembly OODH01 (sample SAMN06348152, study PRJEB24527) | human gut metagenome | biome: human gut; feature: ankylosing spondylitis patient; material: feces | host: Homo sapiens | place: China | collected 2015-10 | reverse complement strand
CCCCATGACCGTGCAGGCCCCCACCGGCGGCTGCACCGGCAGCTGCTCCACCTGCGGCGGCTGCCACTAAAGATTGAGGTGCGGGGCAGAGAGGCCGTAGGGGCGCATTCTATATGCGCCCGCAGCACTGTACGCAGCCGCATACCTTCCGGGAGGATATGGAATCCGCCCCTACAAGAACAACATACCAACAAGAATCAACAGGAGTGTGAAACATGGCCGAGCAAGCAGTATCGCCCATGATGCAGCAGTATTTTGAAATCAAAAAACAGCATCCCAACGAGATTCTGTTTTACCGCGTCGGTGACTTCTATGAAATGTTCTACGACGACGCGCTGACGGCTTCGCGGGAGCTGGAGCTGACGCTGACCGGCAAAAACTGCGGCAAGGAAGAACGCGCCCCTATGTGCGGTGTGCCGTTCCACTCCTACGAGACTTACATGGCGCGCCTGGTCGCCAAGGGCTACAAGGTCGCCATCTGTGAGCAGATGGAGGACCCTGCCCTCGCCAAGGGTCTTGTCAAGCGTGACATCATCCGCGTTGTCACGCCCGGCACGGTCATTGAAAGCAGCATGCTGTCCGAGGATAAAAACAACTATCTGGCGAGCATTTACTGCAAGCGCACCCGCGGCCGCTGGCGTGCGGGCGTCTGCTTTGCGGACGTTTCCACCGGCGAGGCCTACGCCACCGAGCTGAGCGCTGAAAAAATCGGCGGAGCCATCATCACCGAGCTGTGCCGCTATATGCCCAGCGAGATTTTGATCTGCCCGCCGATGCTTGACTTTAAAGATGTCACGACCTACATCAAGCAGCACACAAACGCCCTGGTCGAGCTGCGCGAGGATGCCTGCTTTAAGGACGCCGTCATGGAGCAGACCATGGCCGACCAGTTCGGCACCGACTGGCGCACGACCCTCGGCTATGAGAAGGACGCGCTTGTCCCGTATGCTGTGGCGGCGCTTCTCAACTACCTGCACGAGACCCAAAAGCACGGCGTTGAGCGCATCAAGACCGTGCAGAACTACGCCGACGCACAGTATATGCGCCTGTCGCCTGTGACCCGCGCAAATCTGGAACTGACCGAGACGATGCGCGGGCGCGAGAAGCGCGGCACGCTGCTTTGGGTGCTCGACAAGACCGAAACCTCGATGGGCAAGCGCCTGCTGCGCTCCTGGATCGAGCAGCCCCTTGTGGACGCCGAGGCCATCAACGCGCGGCTCTGTGCGGTGCAGGCGCTCTATTCTGCCAGCATCGCCCGCGCCGATTTGAAAGAAGCCCTCGGCCATGTCTTTGACATTGAGCGGCTGACGACCCGCATTCTCTACGGCTCCGCCACCCCGCGCGAGGTCAAGGCACTGGGGGATACCTGCGCCATGCTGCCCCAGGTCAAGGCCCAGGCTGCGGCCTGCGGTGCGCCGCTGCTGACGCAGCTGGCTGACCAGATCGACCTGCTCGAGGATGTCTTGCAGAACATCCAGACCGCCCTTGTGGATGACCCGCCCGCCAACATGAAGGACGGCGGCGCTATCCGCGCGGGCTTCAACAGCGAGGTCGATGAGCTGCGCGACATCATGCACGGCGGCAAGGGGTATCTGTCAAACCTTGAGGCCCGCTACCGCGAGGAAACCGGCATCCCCAAGCTGAAGATCGGCTTCAACAAGGTGTTCGGCTACTATATTGAGGTCAGCCGCTCCTACACCGACTCGGTGCCCGATACCTTCACCCGCAAGCAGACGCTGACGACGGGCGAGCGCTACATCACGCCCGAGCTGAAGGAGCTGGAAAATAAGATCCTCGGCGCAAACGAGCGCCTGCTGGTTCTGGAACACCAGCTGTTTGCCGATCTGCTTTCGTCGATCTCCGCCGAGGTCGTCCGCATTCAGCGCACGGCATCGGCTGTGGCCCAGCTCGATGTGCTGGCAGGCTTTGCCGAGGCGGCGCTGCAAAACAACTACGTCATGCCAAACGTGGATGAGAGCGGCGTTATGGAGATCAAGGAGGGCCGCCACCCGGTCATTGAACAGATGCTCAAGGGCAGTCTGTTTGTGCCCAACGATACGATGCTCGACGAGGACGAGAACCGGATGCTGCTCATCACCGGCCCGAACATGGCCGGTAAATCTACGTACATGCGCCAGAATGCGCTGATTGCCCTGATGGCGCAGATCGGCAGCTTTGTGCCTGCCGCCGCGGCGCATATCGGCGTGGTGGATGCCATCTTCACCCGCGTCGGCGCGTCGGATGACCTTGCCGCCGGGCAGTCGACCTTCATGGTCGAGATGACCGAGGTTGCGGAGATCCTGAAAAACGCGACGAAGGACAGCTTGGTGATTCTGGATGAAATTGGCCGCGGCACTTCGACGTTTGACGGCATGAGCATTGCGCGCAGTGTGGTAGAATTTATCTGCGAGAACATCGGCTGTAAGACGCTGTTCGCCACGCACTACCACGAGCTGACGAGCATGGAGCAGGATATTCACGGCGTCAAAAACTATAATATCGCCGTCAAAAAGCGCGGCGAGGACATCACGTTTTTGCGCCGCATTGTGGCAGGCCCCGCCGACGACAGCTACGGCATCGAGGTCGCGAAGCTCGCGGGTCTGCCCGGCAGCGTGACAAAGCGCGCCCACGCCGTGCTGCGCCAGCTGGAGGCCAGCGCACCCGGACGCAATAACACGATGCAGCTCGATTTTGACACCGTCGAGGCTTACAACAACCCCAGCGTACCCAGCGAGGTCGTCGAAAAGCTCCACAATGTAGACATTGAGACACTGACCCCGCTGGAGGCGCTGAACTTCCTGTACGAGCTGAAAAACACACTGGACAAAGACTAAAGGCAGGTGAAAACCATGGCGGAAATTCGTGTACTGGACAAGCATACCGCAGAGCTGATCGCGGCGGGCGAGGTCGTCGAACGGCCCGCCTCCGTGGCGAAGGAGCTGCTGGAAAATGCCATCGACGCAGGCGCGACGCAGATCACGCTGTCGGCGGTGCGCGGCGGCATCCAGCAGCTGCAAATCGTAGATAACGGTTCAGGCATAGAAGCGGAATATATCGATAAAGCGTTTATCCGCCATGCCACCAGCAAGATCGCGACGGCGGAGGACCTCGGACACATCCATACCTTGGGCTTCCGCGGCGAGGCACTTGCCTCCATTGCCAGCGTTGCCCGCGTCGAGGTGCTGACCCGCACAGAGGCCGACGAGTACGCCTGCTGCTACCGCATCGAAGGCGGCGAGGAGCGTGGGATGGAGCCAGGCGCGCGCCCCGTCGGCACGACCATCACGGTCAGTGACCTGTTTTACAACACGCCCGCCCGCATGAAGTTTTTGAAAAAGGACGCCAGCGAGGGCACGTTTGTGGCTGAGACCGTCCTGCACGCGGCGCTGTCCCACCCGGAGATCAGCTTCCGCTATCTGCGCGACGGCAAGCAGCAGTATGTGACCCCCGGCGACGGCGACCTGCGCAGTGCGGTCTACGCGGTCCTGGGCCGTGAATTTGCCCGCGACCTGCTGCCCGTGGACGGCGGCAGCGAGCTGTACCATGTGACCGGCCTGGTCACGCCGCCGCGTGCCTGCCGCGCCAGCCGCGGTGCGCAGCATTTCTTTGTTAATGGCCGCTACGTCAAAAACCGCACAATGATGGCGGCGCTCGAAAACGCCTACAAGGGCACGATGATGCAGGGCAAGTTCCCGGGCGCAGTGCTCATGCTGGAGCTGCCGCCTGACATGGTCGATGTCAACGTCCACCCGGCGAAAACCGAAATTCGCTTTGCGAAAGAGAGTGACGTCTTTGACGCTGTCTACCGCGCTGTTCGCGCCGCGCTGGCAACGCCCGGCAGCGGCGAGTGCCGCTTTGAGATGGGCCACACCGCGCCCGAAGAAAAGCCCGGGCAGACCGTGATGCAGCCCGCCGCCCCGGCACCTGCCGCGCGGCCCGCTGCGACCCAGCCGAAAAAGGGCGGCTTCACGACGCTGTCCGCGGCAGAATACCGCGCTTTGAACGGTCTGACCGCGCCCGTGCCTGCGCGCCCGCTGCCGACGGCGCAGGGCGTTCAGAATGCACAGGGCACACAGCCTGTCCCGGGCGTGCTGGAGGCACAGTCCCCGAAGCCTGCCTACACGGCGGGACCCGCACCGAGACCGCTGACCCCGGTCACGCCGATGACAGCGGTTGAAACGCCCGCGTCGGAGCCCGTAACGATTCCCGCCCCGCAGCCGATGCCCCACGCCGTCAGCGATGACACGGTGCTGGACATCCTGCCGGAGCTGCCCGACGAGACCCCCGCGACAGACCCCGAGACGGATTACGTTCGGAATGACCCGCATGCTTTAAGCGCCTTGCCCGACATGGTCAGCACACGTCCCGAGCAGACGACGCTGACCCCGCCGCCTGCAAGCGAACCGCTGCGCCTTGTCGGCGAGGTGTTCAAGACCTATATCATCACCGAGCGCGGCAGTGAGCTTTGCCTTATCGACAAGCACGCTGCGCATGAGCGCATTCTGTTTGAGCAGCTGGCTAGGGACTACGGCAGCGTGCCGTCCCAGATGCTGCTCGTCCCCGTGCAGGTCAATCTGACCGCCGCGGAAAAACAGGCCGTTTTGCAGAACCTTGACCTTCTGACCGATGCCGGCATCGAGGCCGAGGACTTCGGCGGCTCGACTGTTGTCGTGCGCGCCGTGCCCGCGGACGTGCCGGTGGACGATGTAGAGGATATGATCGTGGAGCTGGCGGCAAAGCTCGCCGACGGCGGACGCGACGCCCTGCGTGAAAAGACCGAGTGGGTGCTGCATTCCATCGCCTGCCGCGCGGCCATCAAAGCGGGGGACCGCACGAACGCCGCCGAGATGCTCGCGCTGGCCCAGCGCATCATGGACGGCACGGTCCCGCCGTTCTGCCCGCACGGGCGGCCCTGCGTATTGAAAATCACCCGGAAGGAGCTGGAAAAGCAGTTTGGCCGACTTGTCTAAACCCCGCGTCGTCGCCGTCGGCGGGCCGACGGCCAGCGGCAAGACCGCACTTTCCGTCGCGTTGGCCAGAGCCTTTGACGGCGAGATCATCAACGCAGACTCGATGCAGATTTACAAAAATCTCGACGTAGGCACGGCGAAGCCGAGTGAGGAGGAGCGGCAGGGGATACCGCATTATCTTTTGGACTTTCTGTCGCCGGAGACCCCCTACAGCGTGGCGGACTTCACCGCCGCCGCCGACCCGCTGATACGGGACATCACGGCCCGCGGCAGACTGCCCCTCGTCGTGGGCGGCACGGGGCTGTATATCACCAGTCTTTTGAGCGGTATGGCGTTTGCCCCGGAAAAGACCGACCCCACCATCCGCGCCCGATTACAGGCGCGGGCGGACACCGAGGGCGGCGCGGCGATTTACGCTGAGTTGCAAAGGATCGACCCCGACTACGCCGCTCAGGTCCACCCCAACAACCTGCCGCGCGTCATCCGCGCACTGGAGCTGTTTGAAGCCACAGGCCGCCGCATGAGCGACCAGCGCCGCGAGGCCAGGCCCGCCGAGGCACCCTACCATGCGCTCTGCCTCTGCCTGACCTGCCGGGACCGCGCAGTGCTGTACAGCCGCATTGACCGCCGCGTGGACGAAATGGTCGAAAACGGTGTGCTGGACGAAGCAAGGCAGGTCTACGACCACCGCGATGCTTACCGCACGGCGGCGCAGGCCATCGGCTACAAGGAATTCTTCCCGTACTTTGAGGGCACGGCCGGTCTGACCGAATGCACCGAGCGTCTCAAGCAGGCAACGCGCAACTACGCCAAGCGCCAGCTGACTTGGTTCCGCCGCCAGAACGACGCGGTGTGGCTCTATCTGGATGAGGAGGATGTCACCGAGCGCGCCTGCACGCTGGTGCGGGCCTTTTTGCACAACGAGGAATAACGGAAAGGAGGGTGCACCGTGAGCAACCGGCAGGACCGCCCGCTGGCAAAAAAACTTTTACACGCGCTGGGTCTGCTGGCACTGGCACTCTTCCTGCTGTATGTTGCCGTCCAGTTCGTGCTGATCTTCCATCGGTCCTACAAGACCGAGACCGCCATCCGCTACACGCTGGCCGAAAGCCTGAACCTGACCGGCGTTGTGGCGTTTGACGCTGTGGATGTGCCGGGCAGCGGCAATCTCGGCTATCTTGTGCAGGATGGCGAGCGCGTGACGAACGGCACGGTGGTAGCCGAATGCTACACCGATGACACCCAGGGCCTGCAGCGTGAGCGTCTGGACCGGCTCGAGCGCTCCATCACGCTGCTTACGAAGTCGCAGAATTCTGCCGGCAGTGAGCTTTCGGTGCTGACAAACCAGACGAAGCAGGCGTTGTACAACCTGCTGGATAAGCTGGACACTGCCCAGTATACCGGCATCTCCGACGCGCAGGACAGCTTTCTGCTGGCCCAGAACCGTCTGCAGATCAGCACCGGGCAGACGGCGGATTTCTCCCAGTCCATCGCAGCGCTGCAGACCGAGTACGACGGCATCAAGGCACAGCTCGACACGCTGCAGACCGTCACCGCCACAACGAACGGCTATTTCAGCCGCACGGAGGCCTCGCCCGCCATCCGGACGGACTGCCGGGCGCTGGCCGATGCCGACCCGGCTACGCTGCAAAAAATGCTGGCAGACGGCTTCCCGGCGGCGGATACAAACCGCGCCGGACAGATCGCGACGGGCTTCAGCTGGAAATTCTACGCGGTCTGCGATTTGGATACCGCCGCACGGTTCGACGGTCTGTCCACGGTGAAAATCAGCGTACCCGGAAAGCAGAACACCCCGCTTTCCGCCACGGTGGAGGAAGTCACCGAGGACAAGGACAACGGCATTGCCAAGATCGTGCTGCAATGCCAGACCATCAGCGCCGAGGTCCTGGGCCTGGGCTGCGAGACCGTGCAGGTCGATTTAAAAACCTACGAGGGCATCCGCATCGACAAGGCGGCGCTGCATATCGTGAATGGCCAGCGCGGTGTCTATGTCAAGTACGGCAACCTGCAGCGCTTTTTGAAGATCACAACGCTGTATGAGAACGACAACTACATTCTTGTCCCGGAGGACGGCAAGCTCGGCAGTGCAAATGAGGTGCGCCTCTATGATGAGATCATCGTGCAGGGCACAAATTTGGAGGATGGCAAACTATTGTAACGAAAATACGCCGTTCGTATTGACAAGACTGCTAAAAAAGAAGATAATATTTAATGTATATCGCTGTAATGACGCGCTGACGTAAACGGCGCTTTCTGATCAAAGGAGTTTTACGACCATGTCCATGCTTGACAGTTTGAGAAGCAAGCTCGGTATCGACCCCGAAGCGGATTCCTATGTAGATGACACTGAAGAGAATGTTTTCCCCGGCGGGCAGGGGGCTGCAGCTGCGCGGGAGTATACCCAGCAGCAGGAGATCAAACAGCACAGCAATAAGGTCGTGAACATCAACGCGACGACCCAGCTGCAGGTCGTTCTGGTCAAACCGGAGCGCTTTGACGATGCGTCCAGCATTGCGGACCAGCTCAACGCCAAGCATACTGTGGTGCTGAATCTGGAGTCTGCCAGCAAAGAGGTCTCCCGCCGTCTGATCGACTTCCTGTCCGGTGTGGCGTATGCCAACAACGGCCAAATCAAGCGCGTGGCGACCAGCACCTTCATTATTACGCCGTACAACGTTGATATTATGGGTGACCTGCTCGACGAGCTGGAAAACAATGGCGTCTTCTTCTGATACCGCCAATGCGGTGCGCGGCTTTGTGCCGCCGCAGAATGACGACGAGCGCCGCCTGATGCGCCGTGTCGAGGAGCTGTGCCGCGTTGCGGTAAGCCGCAGCATCCCGCGTTATACGGGCTTTCTCTCGGACCGGGAGCAGAGCCTGGCGCAGGCCGCCTGCAACAAGGCCGGGTGCAGTTGCATCCGCTTTTGGGGCGGCTTTGACGCGGCAGAACGCCGGGTACTCTGTATTGAGCCGCCCGACGCCTGGCAGGAAGAACCGCTGGCCTACCTGCAATGCACCGCTTACGGGGATAAGCTGCCGACCCACCGGGATTATCTCGGTGCGATTCTGGGCCTTGGCCTTGAGCGCAGCTGCGTGGGGGACCTGCTGGCAGACCCCGAGCGTGCGGACACATTTTACGCGGTGATCCTCGCCGACAAGCAGGAATTTATAAACGCGGAGCTGACCGGTGCAGGGCACTGCACCGTGCATACTGCGTGCATCGACGCACTGCCCGCCCGTCTGGCCGAAAGCCCCGAGCGCACCCTGCAGGAGGCTACCGTGCCGTCCCTGCGTGCGGACGCGGTGCTGGCAGCCATGCTGCACACCTCCCGCACCCGCGCGGCAGAATATATCGCCGCAGGCCGTGTGGAGATCAACCACCTGCCGTTGAAGGCCGCCCACGAGACCGCCTACGCCGCGGATATTTTTACAGTGCGCGGTGTGGGGCGCTTCAAGCTGGCGGCCATCGGCGGCAAAAGCCGCAAGGATCGTCTGTTCATATCCTTTTACCAATATTGAGCGCAGGATCGCCCGCAGCGCTGCGGGCAGGGAATAACGGGGCCGTGTGCCCCGCATACAGGAGGAAAGCCGTCATGATCTCTTCCGAGGATGTCCGCCACGTCACATTTGACAAAGCGTTCCAGGGCTATCGCCGTGAGGATGTGGATGATTATCTCAAGCAGGTCGCCCAGGCAATGGACGACCTGGCTGCCCAGAATGATGATTTGCAGAAAAAGCTCGTCATGCTGGCCCAGCGCATTGAAAAATACCGAACGATGGAAAACTCCCTGAGTACGTCGATGATCAACGCCCAGCGCATGGGGGACAGTATTATCCACGAGTCCAAGCAGAAAGCGGCGGAGATCATCCGCTCGGCCAACATCAAGGCGGAGGACCGTGAGCAGCGCGCCCGCGATGACGTCGAGCTGGCCAAGCAGGAGATCGTCACGCTCAAGGGTGAGGCAGACAGCTTCAAGCGTTCACTGATCGAGATGTACCGCAAGCATATCAACCTTATCAATAAACTGCCCGATTATACCAGACGGCCCGAGGATGAGCCCGTTCCGCCGCCGTCCCCGGCCCCGGAGCAGGCCGCTGCCCCTGCGGCAGAGCCGCAGCCCGCTGTGCAGGCCCCGGTCTACACGGCCCCCGCAGCCCAGCCTGTGCCGGAGTCGGCCCCGGTACAGCAGGCAGCCCAGATGCCCGCCATGCAGGAGACGGCCTACTATGAGCCGCCCACAGCCCAGCCCGTGCCGGAGCCGACGGAAAGTGCCCAGGCTCAGGGCGAAAAGGTAGACACGGTGGAATTTGCCATCGCGCCGCACCCGGAGGAGCCGGAGGAAGCCGAGCCCGCCCCGATCCCCGTGGAGGAGCCCGCCATCGACGAGACGCGGTTCCAGGATGTCTCCGGCCTGTATGACGAGCCGGAGGCCAAGCCTGCCCGCCGCCGCAAGGCCGGTACGACCAGGCGCACGACCCGCAAAAAGGCAAGTGACGAACCGCAGGAGGAGCTGAATTCCCCGGCGTTCGATAACTTTGAAGGCGTTGACTTTGACAGCTGACGCCCGATGTGATATAACTAAAGAATCCAATAAATAGAGGAGAGTAGGAAACTTTGGCGCAGAACTACAACGACACCATCCATAAGATGCAGACCCCGTTTGAAATGCGGGCCGGTCTGCCGAAGAAGGAACCCAAAATGCTCGAGGACTGGGAGCAGAACCATGTCTATGAGCAGATGATTAAGAACAACGAGGGCAAGCCGCAGTACATCCTGCACGACGGCCCTCCGTATGCCAACGGCAATATCCACATGGGTACGGCCCTGAACAAGATCATCAAGGACATTATCATCCGCTATAAGAACATGTCCGGCTTCCAGGCACCCTACGTGCCCGGCTATGACACCCACGGCCTGCCCATCGAGCTGAAGGCGCTGAGCTCCCTCGGCGACAAGAAGGCCGGTGTCTCCAAGCTGGAGCTGCGCCAGATCTGCAAAGAGTTTGCCACCGAGCACATCGGCGTCATGAACGAGCAGTTCAAGCGTCTGGGCGTGCAGGGCGACTTTGAGAACCCCTACCTGACCCTGCGCCCCGAGTTTGAGGCCCGCCAGGTCGAGATCTTCGGCGAGATGGCCAAGAAGGGCTACATCTACAAGGGCATGAAGGCCGTGTACTGGTGCCCCGAGGACCGCACCGCCCTGGCCGAGGCTGAGATCGAGTACGCCGAGGACGAGTGCGATTCCATCTATGTCCGCTTCAAGCTGACCGACGACCCCAACGGCGTGCTGGCTAAGCACAACATCCCGCTGGACAAGGCATGGATCGTCATCTGGACGACCACCACCTGGACACTGCCCGCCAACGTCGCGACCTGTCTGAACCCCAATCTGGAATATGCCTTCGTCAAGATCGGTGACGCCTACCACATCATGGCCCGCGAGCTCGTTGAGTCCACGATGAAGGGTTGCCATATCGATGAGTATGAAGTCCTGCCCGAGACTGTTCTCGGCAGTGAGCTCGAGCTCATGCAGTATCAGCATCCGTTCCTTGACCGCAAGGGTCTGGTCATTCTGGGCGACCACGTCACGCTGGAAGGCGGCACGGGCTGCGTCCACACCGCTCCCGGCCATGGTGTTGAGGACTTTGAGGTCTGCGTCAATCACTATCCGCAGGTTCCCGTTGTCGTTCCCGTGGACGACGCGGGCCGCCTGACCGCCGAGGCGGGCGAGAAGTTTGCCGGTCTCAAGGTCTGGGACGCCAACAAGGTCATTCTGGAGCACATCAAGAAGAGCGGCCATCTGATGGGTGTGCAGCACATCACCCACCAGTACCCGCATTGCTGGCGCTGCCATCATCCCATCATCTTCCGTGCTACCGAGCAGTGGTTCTGCTCCATCGACGCCTTCAAGGAGGACGTCTACAAGGCCATTGACAGCGTGCACTGGCAGCCGGCGTGGGGCCATGACCGCATGGCCGGTATGGTCCGTGACCGCAGTGACTGGTGCATCAGCCGCCAGCGCGTCTGGGGTGTGCCCATCCCGGTATTCTACTGCAAGAAGTGCGGCAAGTACCATATCACCGATGCCTCCATCAAGGCTGTGTCCGACCTGTTCCGCAAGGAGGGCAGCGACGCCTGGTACAAGTACGATGCCAACGACATCCTGCCCAAGACCGAGGTCTGCGAGTGCGGTGCCTCCGACTGGGAGAAGGACCCCGACATCATGGACGTCTGGTTCGACTCCGGCTCTACCTGGAGCGCTGTCTGCCGTGAGCGCCCCGAGCTGCGCTGGCCCGTTGATATGTATATGGAGGGTGCCGACCAGTTCCGCGGCTGGTTCCAGTCCAGCCTGCTGACCTGCGTTGCCACCCAGGGCGTTGCCCCCTACAAGGAGGTTCTGTGCCACGGCTGGGTCGTGGATGAGAAGGGCAAGCAGATGCACAAGTCCGCCGGCAACGGCATGGAGCCCAGTGAGATCATCCGCGACTACGGTGCTGACATCATCCGTCTGTGGGTCGCTTCCAGCGATTACACCGTCGACGTCCGCGCCGGTAAGGAAATTTTCCGCCAGCTGTCCGAGGCGTACCGCAAGATGCGCAACACGGCCCGCTTCATGCTGGGCAACATCAGCGACTTTGATCCCGCGAAGGATATGGTCGATGATGACCAGCTGTTCGAGATCGACCGCTGGGCACTCGAGGCCTGCAACAAGCTGACCGCCACCATGCGCGATGCCTACGAACACTACGACTTCAGCCGTGCCTACCACGCGCTGTACAACTTCTGCGTCATTGATATGTCCAACTTCTACATGGACGTCATCAAGGATCGTCTGTACTGCGCAGATGACCACGCACGCCGTTGTGCCCAGACCGCGCTGTACCGCATCCTGGTCGACTTCACCAAGCTGCTGGCACCCATCCTGTGCTTCACCAGCCAGGAGATCTGGAGCTACATCCCGAAGCTGGACGGCATGAAGGACTATGTTGTCTTTGAGCAGATGCCCGAGGCCAAGGCTGCCGCCGATGAGGCGTTTGAAGCTAAGTGGGACCGCATCATGGCCATCCGCGACGACGTCAAGAAGGTGCTGGAGCAGGCCCGTGCCGATAAGGTCATCGGCTCTGCGCTGGAGGCCGGTCTGACGCTGTACTGCAGCAAGGAGGTCTACGACTTCCTGAACGCCATCCCGATGGATGAGCTGGCTGACCTGTTCATCGTCTCCCACGTTGACCTTGTCGAGGGTGAGGGCGGCGTCAAGGGCCTGGTCGAGGGTCTCGGCGTCAGCGCTGCCCATGCGGCCGGCAACAAGTGCCTGCGCTGCTGGAAGTACGAGACCACCGTCGGTGAGGACGGCCTCTGCCCGCGCTGCGCTAAGGTCTTGAAGCAGTAAATTTACTCTACCGTCAGCGGTGCTTATACGTTTAAGCACCGCTGATTTTTTCGGATAAGGTGTTGTATGATTTCTGGTTTGTTATCGCTGGCAGGAGCGGCCATTCTGGTCGTCATTGACCAGCTCATCAAGCACTGGGCCACGGCGGCGCTGCTGCCGGTGGGCAGCATGGACGTGCTGCCCGGCGTTGTGGAGCTGCGCTACTGCCTGAATGACGGCATGGCGTTTTCGATGCTGGCCGGTAAGCAGGGACTGCTCATCGGCATGACGTCGGTCATGCTGCTGGCTGTCCTTATCATGCTGTTCGTGCGCAAAATGCCGCTGACAGAGCGCGCAGCCTGGACGCTGGTACTGGGCGGCGGCGTGGGCAACCTCATTGACCGCGTGCTCAACGGTGTGGTCGTGGACTACATCAACGTGCTGTTCATGCGGTTTGCCATCTTCAATTTTGCGGACATCTGCGTCTGTGTCGGCGTCGGCCTGCTGATGCTCGCCGTGCTGCTGGACTCTTTCAAAAAGGATAAGACCGCAGAGCCAAAGGCGGACGAAGATGGAGCGGCTTGAGCTTACCGCAGCCCCCGGCGACAGCGGACGCCTGGACGCTTGGCTGGCCGGGCAGTGCCCGACGCTGTCCCGCAGTGCGCTGCAAAATCTGATCGAGCAGGGGCTTGTGACCTGCGGCGGCGCGCCCGTCAACAAAAAGGATAAGGTGGCGCCCGGCAAAATCTACGCCATCGACCTGCCTGACCCGCAGCCCATCGAGGCCCGGCCCCAGAACATCCCGCTGGACATTGTGTACGAGGACGACGACCTGCTCGTTGTCAACAAGCCTAAGGGCATGGTCGTGCACCCGGCCCCCGGCAACCCGGACGGCACGCTCGTCAACGCGCTGCTTTACCACTGCGCGGGGCAGCTGTCGGGCATCGGCGGGGCCA
>OODH01001545.1_pt1 | contig 13324 bp, 9 predicted proteins | sample 1671391 | NCBI WGS metagenome assembly OODH01 (sample SAMN06348152, study PRJEB24527) | human gut metagenome | biome: human gut; feature: ankylosing spondylitis patient; material: feces | host: Homo sapiens | place: China | collected 2015-10 | reverse complement strand
TCTTTAAAAACAGATTTGGAGTGCAAAGTTACGACAAATAATTTGTTAACATACAAAATTAAGTAACTTTTACACTATATTTTTCATCTAATAAAACAAAAAGAGATGCCGACAAGTTGATTGGCGGCATCCTTTTTCTATTTCATTAGCTTATCCTGCAATCTTCTTACCTTATTTTTATATATTACTCTTGAGTCAGATCGACAGCGAAATATCCGCGTTTACCTGATGGGAACACACCGGTCAGGAATAATACCTGGTTCGGAGACTTAACAGCAGCTTTCATTACTTCTTCCAGATCGCTGACTTTGCGCATCGGCTGGTCATTAGCTTTCAGGATAATGAAGCCTTTACGAACTCCTGCATCTGACATCTTACCGGAAGAAACTCCTGTCACTTGCAGACCGTAACCTAGATTCAATTGCTTCTTCAAGTCATCCGGCAACTCTTTGAAAGCAGCTCCCAGGATTTCCATGCCTGCATCCTTCACGATCTTGGTAGTACCTTGCTCGTTCTTCAACGTTACTTCAACGGTCTTTTCCTTCTTATCGCGCATCAGTTTTACTTTCACCTTATCACCCGGACGATGTTTAGCAAGTGCTTCCTGCAAGTCAGCCATATTGGATACTTTCTTATTATCCACACCGATAATTACGTCATCGACTTTGATATCAGCTCCGGCAGCAGAACCATTCTCTACGATTTCAGAAACCCATACTCCTTCTACAACACCCAGTTCTTTAGCTTTATCTGCCAATGTCTTACCGGATTTGTCAATCGGTTGACGGTCGTCCATCAAACTGCTACCGATAGAGCCACCACGAATACCGAGCAATGCACGTTGTACTGTTCCATATTGTTTCAAGTCGGCAATTACTTTCGTCATAATGCTGGTCGGGATAGCAAAACCGTATCCTGCATAAGCACCTGTCGGAGAAGAAAGCACTGAATTGATACCAACCAATTCACCTTTGGCATTTACCAGTGCACCACCACTGTTACCCTGGTTGATGGCAGCATCCGTCTGGATGAATGATTCTATACCACCATTATATACTCCCAGAGAACGGGCTTTTGCACTTACGATGCCGGCAGTTACAGTAGAGTTCAAATTGAACGGGTTACCTACTGCCAATACCCACTCTCCTACTTTCAACGCTTCGGAATCTCCCACCGGAATAGTCGGGAAATCATCACCCTCAATTTTCACCAGCGCAAGGTCGGTGCTAGGGTCAGTACCAATCACGCGTCCCTTAAACTCACGGTTATCATTCAGTTTCACACTGATTTCATCCGCACCTTCAATCACATGATTATTCGTTACGATATATCCATCCTTCGAGATGATTACTCCCGAACCAAAACCTACACGAGGTTGAGACTGTACCTGACGTTGCTGTCCGCGTCCATCACCAAAAAAGAAATCGAAAATGTCCGGCGCTTGCTGAACAGTTCTTGTTTTAGCTTCTTGAGTAGACCTTATATGTACGACAGCATGAAGTGAATTCTCGGCAGCCTGTGTCAAATCAACAGGTTGAGCGTTCACAGCGTCAAAAGCAGCCAATTTGACATTGGGATTCTGCTTGAACATCTCATTAAAAGATGTTTCTTTTGCAGATTCGTTAGATTGCAACAATTTGTAAGTTGTCAATCCTGCAACTCCTGAGCTAAGAAGAATGATTGCTCCTACTCCCAGAATGTTCTTTGTTGTCTGTTTCATGATTTATAATTCTTTAAATTGTTAATATTCGACATTGTTTTAACTTTTACGACGTTAAAATAATAACAAATATCGTTCACTTATTCTACTTGTCACTCTTTTTTGTCCACTTTTAACAGAGAATATTTAGAGCTTAACAGCGGTTAACGACAACACCTGACAAATTTACATTCGTTGTATGTCAGATGGCTTTAACACTCTGACATTCATTCAGTAAAGTCAGATTTTCATGACACCGATTCCAGGTAAGTCATTCAGAGTGATCTTTCCTTTCACCACTTCCACCCCTTTAAAGCGATCATTAGAGATAAGCAGGTTGCCATCCAGGTCGGCAAAATCCACTAATGGCGAGAACTGTGAAGCTGCAGAAATAGCACAGGAAGTCTCTGTCATACAGCCCACCATGACACGCATGCCGAGTGCATGAGCCAATGTCACCATCTTCCATGCTTCACGCATACCGGTACACTTCATCAGCTTTATATTGATTCCCGTGAAAGCGCCTTTTAAAGCGGCTACATCTCCCAGACGCTGCAAGGATTCATCCGCAAATATCGGTAGCGGGCTCTGTTGCGTTATCCAGGCAATATCCTCTAGCCTCTCCTTAGGCATGGGCTGTTCTATCATCACAACGCCTTTTTCTTTCAGCCAATGAATCATATCGAGCGCGTATTGGCGGTCTGCCCATCCTTGATTGGCATCTATCGCTATCGGAAGGTCTGTTACCGAACGAATGGTTTCAATCATCTCCTTATCATTGTCCCGTCCCAGTTTCACCTTTAATATATTAAACTGATCGGCACACTCTTTTGTTTTCGCCCGCACTACATCCGGCGCATCGATGCCTATCGTAAAGGTAGTGGAAGGTGTCTTTTCTTTGTTCAATCCCCATATCTTATACCAGGGAGCGCCTAATAGTTTCCCTACCAGATCATGAAGGGCGATATCTACCGCAGCTTTCGCTGCCGTATCCTTTGGCGAGAGGCTGTCAACGTATGACAAAATATCATCTAGCTGAAAAGGATCACTAAACTGTTCCAGATTCACTTTCCCAAGGAAATTCATCACAGACTCTACTGTTTCTCCCAAATAAGGAGGCATAGAGGCTTCTCCATATCCCGTCACGCCTTCATATTCTATTTCTACCTGCACATCGGGAGTTGTTATACGCGAATAAGTGGCAACTGTAAACACGTGCCTCAACTTCAATTCATAAGGGAAAAAAGTCATTTTCATCTTCCCTCCCAAACCGAGCTTATTTATATGAATGGTAGAAAGCAACGATTCTCCGGCTAGTGCCTGACGGGCTACTAACCCCGAACTGAAAGCAGCCAAAGCTGCCGTTTTCAAAAAATCTCTCCTGTTCTGCATTCTTTTATTGATAAAAGGGGTTCTTATTTGTGGTATTCATTCCTTTCTCCTTATTTATATAAGGTAAGAAACGGACAGCAAAAAGTAAACGCTTCGTGTTGAATTCATCATAGTTTTGATCCGCAGGATTCATGCTGCTGACGTGCACATCTCCCAATGCGTGGATAAACTGCTTGTTTCCGAGGTAAATGCCGACGTGAGAAATACCTTCTTTACGTTCCGCAGTCGCTTTCCGGCCGAAAAACACCAGATCTCCCCGTTTGACATTAGAGAAGTCAGGAGCAATATCGATATGTTCGCCCACATAGGCCTGTTGAGAGGCATCTCTCGGGATAATAATGTCATGCATAAAAAGTACGGTCCGTACCAGTCCGCTACAATCCACTCCCTTGGAAGAGGTTCCTGCCCATAGATAAGGAATTCCCATCATCGAGTAAGCTGTTTCAATGATACTTTCAACATCTTGTTTCAGTGAAGCTCGCCATTCCGCTTCCGGTTGGGAAATGGATTTCGAAAGATATGCTTTCCGTCCGTCGGGATAAGACACTTGATAGAAATGTCCTTTGCTCCCCTCCCACTTCAAACGATTGCCCGCAACAACATCGGATACGGGTTGGGAACTCTCATCCGGTTTCTCATACGCAAATCCGTAGTGCGAGGTAACCACTATCTTTTCTGCCCGATTCCATTCATCATACCGTTCTTTCGACATGGGGGTAATTACCATCCGGTGCACCCATCCGATATAATCATCCGGTGTTTGTATCTCGTACCAACCGTTATACTGAAGCACCTTGACCGGCATTCCCAACAATGCCTGCGTACTCATGCCGGAAGTAAATTTGCCTTCCTCGCGCAAATTGCAAACTGAAATATGTACTACCCCATAAGCCGAATCGGCAGGCATGGGACGTATTTCCTGTGCTTTCAGGCTAGCTGCCATCGTCGCCAGGAAACAATAGAAAAGGAGGATATTCTTCTTCATTAAAATCTATTTTAATGATAGCAAAGTTAGAAATTATTTCTATTTGTGATACTTTCTTTGGCTAAAACAAAATAAATGACGTATTTTTGCAGTCTAAAGCAGTTGGCCGGTCTGTCGCGTGCACGTTTTCGTGCAGGAGGAAAGTCCGGGCAACACAGAGCATCCTACTTCCTAACAGAAAGCTGTCCGCGAGGGTAGAGTAACGTAGAAGAAAATAACCGCCGCTCCTTTCGGGGAGAGGTAAGGGTGAGAAGGTGGGGTAAGAGCCCACCAGTCGCATGGCGACATGCGGGCTGTACGTCTTAGGAGTTGTAAGGTCATGTAAACCGGCGTTATGAGAGTTGCTCGCTCCATGTCGGAGGGTAGACCGCTAAAGTGTCGTGGTGACACGCCACTCAGATAAATGACAGGCACCTGATATAATTAAAGATTAATAATCGGAAATTATATGGGTACAGAACTCGGCTTATAGGCTGACTGCTTTTTCTTTTAATTATCCATTTAATTACAAATGACTAATGGATGAGGATCGACTGTTCAAGCAAGTCTGTTGTAATCAGTAATTAGTTGCTTGCAATTAGTAATTAGCGAAGAACTATGAAGAAGAAAATCACCGATATATGGAAGTTTCTTACGTATGACATCTGGCGCATTACGGAAGACGAAGTGACCCGGACCAAGTTCTCACTCTACAATATTATAAAGACCGTCTATCTTTGTATCAATCGGTTTACCAAAGACCGGATGGCCAATAAAGCTTCTGCACTTACTTATAGCACATTGCTTGCCATTGTACCGATACTTGCCATCCTGTTTGCCGTAGCGCGTGGTTTCGGGTTCGACAACCTGATGGAACATCAGTTCCGCAACGGTTTTGGAGGAAATACAGAAACAACGGAGGCCATTCTCTCATTTGTCAATTCCTATCTTTCACAGACCAAAGGAGGTATTTTCATTGGAGTTGGTTTGGTAATGTTGTTATGGACGGTTATCAATCTGGTCAGTAATATTGAAATCACCTTCAACCGTATTTGGGAAGTGAAAAAAGCACGATCCATGTATCGCAAGATTACGGACTATTTCTCCATGTTCCTGCTGATGCCGATTCTGATCGTGGTATCCGGAGGACTTTCTCTGTTTATGAGCACCATTCTCAAGCAGATGGATGATTTCGTCCTGCTCGCTCCTGTTATGAAATTCATGATACGGCTTATTCCTTTTGTCCTGACATGGCTGATGTTCACCGGGCTGTACATCTTCATGCCGAACACGAAAGTGAAATTCAAACACGCTCTCATTGCAGGTATTCTGGCAGGGTCTGCTTATCAGGCTTTTCAGTTCCTGTACATCAACAGCCAGTTGTGGGTGTCAAAGTACAATGCCATTTATGGTAGTTTTGCCGCACTTCCCTTATTTCTGCTTTGGTTGCAGATATCCTGGACAATCTGTTTGTTTGGAGCCGAACTGACGTATGCCGGACAGAATATCCGCAGCTTTAGCTTTGACCAGGACACCCGGAACATCAGCAGACGATACCGGGATTTTATATCCATCCTGATTATGTCACTTATAGCCAAACGATTCGAAAAGAACGAACCGCCCTATACGGCTGCAGAAATATCGGAGGAGCATCAGATCCCCATCCGACTGACAAATCAGGTACTTTATCAGTTACAGGAAATAGAATTGATTCACGAGGTTGTTACCGACGAAAAAAGCGAAGAAATCGGTTACCAGCCTTCAATGGATATCAATCAACTGAATGTGGCTGTCCTGCTGGACCGTTTGGACACATACGGCTCCGAGAATTTCAAAATAGACAAAGACGAAGAATTCAACGACGAATGGAAAGTGCTGACCGAATCCAGAGAAGAATACTATAAAAAAGCAAGTAAAGTATTACTGAAGGATTTGTAGGAAAGTCAAACCTTAAATCGCGAAAATGAACTTAACACAATATTAGAAAAAATGAAAAAGCTACTGCTAAGTGCATTTGTCATCTGTCTAGCAGGGACAAGCATTGCACAAGAATCTCCTTTATGGATGCGCCACTGCGCTCTTTCTCCAGACGGAACCACCATTGCATTTACCTACAAAGGAGACATCTACACGGTACCGTCAACCGGCGGACGTGCCACACAAATCACCACCAATCCGGCTTTTGATACGGAACCGGTATGGAGTCCCGACAGTAAACAAATTGCCTTTGCATCGGATCGCATGGGAAGTCTCGACGTTTTCGTCGTATCCAGTGAAGGAGGAGCACCCCAGCGACTGACCACTCATTCAGGCAGTGAGAAACCTGTTGCCTACAAAGACAACAAACACATTTTATTCACAGCCAACATTGCTCCCTCTGCCGAAGATGCCGGGTTTCCTTCCGGCCAGTTCCAGCAAGTGTACGAGGTAGCCGTGACGGGAGGACGCCCCGCTATGTTCTCATCCATGCCAATGGAGTGCATCTCTATTAATAAAGAGGGAGTGATGCTCTATCAGGACAAGAAAGGATACGAAGACTATTGGCGCAAGCATCAGGTATCCCCTATTGCCCGTGACATCTGGACATACACTCCCGGGAAAAAACCTGTTTATCAAAAACAAACTACTTTCGGAGGTGAAGACCGCGAACCGGTATGGAGTCCTGATGGTAAATCATTCTATTATCTAAGTGAAGAGAAAGGTTCCTTCAATATATTCCAACGTACTCCCGGAACCACCACTTCCCAACAAATCACTTTCCATACAAAGCATCCCGTACGTTTTCTAAGCATTTCAACCACCGGCACACTCTGTTATGGTTATGACGGCGAGATTTATACACTTACTCCGGGCAAACAACCCCAAAAGGTAAATATAAGTATCCTGGCAGACAAGAATGACAAAGATATTATCCGCCAAATCAAATCCAACGGGGCTACCGACATCGCTGTATCTCCCAAAGGAAAAGAGGTCGCATTCATTATGCGCGGTGATGTTTACGTAACCTCCATTGACTACAAAACAACCAAACAAATCACCAACACACCCGATCAGGAACGTAACATCAGTTTCGCTCCCGACGGACGCACACTCGTCTATTCTTCAGAACGCGATGGATTGTGGCAGCTTTACACTTCCACCATCGTACGCAAAGAGGAGAAACAATTCACCTATGCCACAGAATTGAAAGAAGAACGTTTGACAAACTCCAAAGTCGCTTCTTTCCAACCACAATTCAGTCCTGACGGTAAAGAGGTTGCTTTCCTCGAGAACCGTACCGCTATCCGTGTCATCAATCTAAAAAGCAAGGCTGTGCGCACAGTGATGGATGCCAAATATCAATATTCTTATGCCGACGGTGACCAATGGTTCCAATGGAGCCCCGACAGCCAATGGATTCTATCAGACTTCATTGGCATAGGAGGCTGGAATAATAAAGACGTCGTTTTGCTGAAAGCCGACGGAAAAGGCGAAATGGTCAATCTTACCGAAAGCGGATACAGCGACAGCAACGCCAAATGGGTGTTGGGTGGAAAAGCAATGATATGGAACAGTGACCGTGCCGGATACCGTAGCCATGGTAGCTGGGGAAGTGAAGACGACACCTATATTATGTTTTTCGACGTCGATGCCTACAACCGCTTCCTGATGAGCAAAGAAGATATTGCCTTACTTGAAGAAGCGGAAAAGGCAGAGAAAGCAGAAAAAGAAAAAGCCAAGAAAGAAAAGGCAGAGAAGAAAGAAGACACTAAAGACAGTAAGAAGAAAACGAACCAGAATGAGAATGCGAAAAAAGACAGTACGGAAGTGAACCCTCTTACATTCGATTTGGAGAATCGTTTTGACCGCATCGTCCGTCTAACTGTAAATTCTTCCCGCCTGGGTGACGCTGTCATGAGTCCGAAGGGTGATATTCTTTATTACCTGGCAGCTTTTGAAGGAGACTATGACCTTTGGGAGCATAAACTGAAAGAAAATACGACTAAAATATTATTGAAAGGAGTTGGCGGCGGCTCACTCATACCGGATAAAGAAGGAAAGAATATCTTTATGTGCACAGGTGGCCGATTGAAAAAAATAGAGATTGCCGGTAGCAAAATTACACCGATAGAATTTGAAGCATTCTTCGATTACCGTCCTTATGATGAACGCGCATACATCTTCGACCACGTTTGCCAGCAAGTAAATGACAAATTCTATATTGCCGACTTGCATGGAGTGGACTGGAAAGGATATAAAAAAGCATACGAACGCTTCTTGCCCCACATCAGCAACAATTATGACTTCACGGAAATGTTGAGTGAATTGCTTGGCGAATTGAATGGTTCCCATACCGGAGCCCGGTTTGCAGCAGGAGGCAGCGCAATGCCTACCGCTACTCTGGGAGTCTTTTACGATGAGTCATACGACGGTGCCGGGTTAAAGATCAAGGAAATCATGAAGCAAAGTCCTTTCACCCAGAAAAAGACAGAAGTGAAGGCAGGTTGCATCATTGAAAAAGTAGACGGCACAGCGATTGAAGCCGGTGCTGATTACTTCCCGTTATTTGAAGGCAAAGTCGGACGCAAAGTAGTACTTACCGTATACGATCCTTCTACTAAAAAACGTTTTGAAGAAACAGTAAAAGCAATCAGCTATGGAACCCAAAGCGACCTGCTTTACAAACGTTGGGTAGAGCGCTGCGCCAAGAAAGTGGAAGAGCTTTCCGGCGGACGCATTGCTTATGTACATATTAAAGGTATGGACAGCCCCAGCTTCCGCAAGATCTATTCCGAACTACTCGGCCGTTATCGTAATAAAGAAGCCGTAGTGGTAGATACCCGCCATAATGGTGGCGGATGGCTGCACGATGATGTAGTCACCTTACTTAGTGGAAAGGAATATCAACGTTTCGTGCCACGCGGACAATATATCGGCAGCGATCCATTCAACAAATGGCTGAAAGCCTCATGCATGCTAACTTGTGAAGACAATTACAGCAATGCTCATGGCACTCCTTACGTATATAAGACTCTAGGTATTGGTAAACTGGTAGGCGCCCCGGTGGCAGGCACAATGACCGCCGTGTGGTGGGAACGCCAGATAGATCCGTCTATTGTATTCGGTATCCCGCAGGTGGGTTGCATGGATATGCAAGGCAACTATCTCGAAAATCAGACCTTGCAACCTGATATTCTAGTTTATAACGAACCGGCAGCCAGCCTGAAAGGAGAAGATGCACAACTGAAAGCAGCAGTAGACTACCTATTGAAAGATTTGTCAAAAAAGAAATAAATATAGCATTATTGATGCCGCCGGAAAAGCGGCATCAATAACACGCTAACTATCAACACTTAAAAAAGCCATTTATTGGTTTTAAAGAAACAGGTCGTTCCTTTAAAAGGAAAGCATCGTTGGTTTTAAAGGAACGTCCCCTTCCTTTAAAACCAACGATGCTTTCTGTTATATGCTTATCCTAAAGGGTTAAGAATATAATTATTTTTCAATCAATAACGATTGTATGAAATCACCTTTTCTTTCGGCTTCCTTATCTTCTTACGTTTTTCCTTTGCCGGATAGCCAATGACAATATCCAGCAATAAACGTTTCGAAGCAGGAATACCGGCAAGCTGTTTCAGCTCTTTTTCATCGAACCAACCCAGAATACAAGAACCCAAACCTTCGGCTTCAGCTGCCAGAGAAATATGAGCAGCCGCTATTCCAATGTCGATCAACGGAAAATGCTTGCCTTTTACCTTTCCGCCAAGCAGGGAGGTTATATTAGCAGATTCTTCTACAACCAGAATATGCACGGGAGCATCTTTGGCAAACTTATTCATTCCCAAGCCAGCAGCAGCTTTCCCGGCTTTTTGAGCCAGTTCCTTATCTGTGATGACCACAAACCTCCAAGGTTGTGCGTTGCAGGCTGAAGGCGCCAAACGTGCAGCTTCAAGTACCCGTTCCAACTTTTCCGGCTCCACCGGACGTTCTTTATCATACGAACGGTCACTTTGACGAGCCTGCACCAATTGAAGAAAATCAGTATATGCCATTTCCAATCCTCCAGTCACTTATTTATATTTTCTTATTTATATTGAATCATCCGGCTGATATACTTGCCAATAATATCGAATTCGATATTTACCACACTGCCAATCTCAAACGTATGGAAGTTCGTATGCTCGTATGTATAAGGAATGATAGCCACCTGGAAAGTATCATCCGTCGGATTACATACCGTCAGGCTAACACCGTTCACAGTCACCGAACCTTTATCCACGGTGATATATCCGCGTTTCGCCATCTCCTTGTCAAACGCATATCGGAATGTAAAATACCAGCTGCCTTCCGCATCCTTAATATCGATACAAGTAGCAGTCTGATCCACATGTCCCTGAACGATATGTCCGTCCAACCGACCGTTCATCATCATGCTACGTTCAACGTTCACCTTATCCCCCACTTTCAACAAACCGAGGTTAGAACGCTCCAACGTTTCTTTCATGGCAGTCACCGTATACGTATCATCCGTCAGAGTCACTACCGTCAGGCATACACCATTGTGAGAAATACTCTGGTCGATTTTCAACTCATTCACAAACGAACACTTAAATGTAAAGTGTATATTCTCCTGGTCTTTCACCAGTGCTACCAAAGTAGCATATTCTTCTACGATTCCAGAAAACATAATGTTAATTATTAATGTTCTACAATAAAAGACTGACTAAAAAGGGAAATAAGAGAGCTTCTAAACCTTTTAGCCAACTATACTAATATATTAGCTCTTTCATCAACAGCTGCGCTAATATAATAGCACAAAGATACGAATAAGGAAGGAAGTTGGAAAACTTTCTGTTTTTTTTCATATATTGCAAAGGTTAACTTGTGAATAAATTCCGAACTTTCTAATCAACACTCTGAATAATATTGATAGCCTGATTTGTTCCCATCCGAAGAAAGCTTCGAAATCACTAAAATGTAGGAAATGATACGATATATGATCCATGAAATCGACAGAAAAGCAATAGACGCAAAGAAGAATCCCCTCTCTCAAACACCGTATAACGCAACTTCCTGGCCTTCAGTATAGAGCAAAAAAAATGGGGCTTTTCACACTATATTGAGAATCAACAAATTAAACACATTTTAACTTTTGGTTCTAAAAATGGTACTTATACTGCAAAGATACGGAAAAAACAGTATACCCCAATATTCTTTACACAATTTAAGTACAATAATTTTTCAAGCCTCATCCTAAACAAAATTATCAATCTCATTCATTTATTGAAAAATGTGACATATTGCTTAGCACCCTATATTATTATTTCCTGTTTGCATATATTGTTGTATCCATTTTCCAACTGTTTTATCAGATATAAACCCTATCTCTTTGGCTATTTTTCTGAAACTATAACCTTGATTGTACAAAGCGTATACTAAGTTTTTCATTTCAGTTTTATCTCGCTGTTTATTTTTAATGTCTAATAAATCAGATTCTGTTGCATAACCGCACTCAACGAAGCAAAGGAAGTTATTTACTTTTTCTCTTCTACATAATAATACATTATCTTCATGGTAAACAAATTCTCCTTCTCTAACTTTAATCTGCTTGATGTACACAATATCTCTGTCATGGGTAGATTTACCCATTGCGAAACAACTATCTATGAAATTCATTATCTTTTTGGAACCAGCTAAGTCATCCTTAGCGATTGGTTTATTTACAGCGCGTTTAGGAGTGTGAGCGATAATTAGAAAACTCAATCCATATTGCATTTTTAAACCTCTCAATTTTTTTATAAATGTCATGGCATATTGACCGTTTTCTATGTTTTTGCATAGGTATGTCATATTATCTAAAATAAAAATTTTCACTCCTTCTTTAGCTTTAATTTCAACTAATCTGAAAAAACGTTCCTCTACCTCTTCTTCTGAACATATCTGTTCTATTCTTAAGTCTGGATGAATTAGTTTATCAGAAAAAAGGTACATTTCACCAGTTTTTTCATTAGAATATCTCTTGTAGAATTGCTTAATAGATAGTTCGTAATCTAAATAAACAACATTTTTTCCATTACCAGCAATGTGCTCTCCTATTTGCATGGCAAGTATTGATTTGCCCACATTCGATTCTGCGAACAAAACGCAAATTTCATTTTCATACCAAAGTTCTTTATATAATGATTGAGTGTCTTCCATGCTTGCCCCAATACGCATGACGTCATTAGCCGTCATATTCCAAAATGCTATTTCATTTATCTTTTTATCCATTATTTTTAATTAAAATATTGTTTAATACTATGAGGATGTAATTCACAATATCAATAACTAAATTATCGACATTTTTCTACGTCATAAGGCACCCTCCACACATTATGAACACATTTTCTCAAAAAATACGAAACTATTGTTGTATATCACCAATATCCTAAATGTTTCGTACCAGATAATAGTTTTTAGGATGAACTATCTCGTATCACAAGAATAAATTGTGCACATTTTTTTCTTGTTTTATTTGCAAATTTCACGATTGAACGGAAAGTTTCCTAAAAAACAGTACTAAAGGAAGTTAATTATTATACTTTAATTATTGAATATCAGAGTTTTTTTACGATATTTGCATCATAATAAGTTCCTGTAAAAAGGAAGAGTATTGTCGCCTTTGGATATTAAAATTTATAGTTAATTTTTTTTAAATAGACAATATTAAATCTTGGTAATCAATTCTATAACATAGAAATGAAAAAGTCTCCATTATATTGGAGACTTTTTTGTATAAAAGTGCGAACTATGCGAACTGCGCGAACTGTTTTAAAGTTCGCACCTTGCATATTTACTGCCACTTCTCCTTTTAAAAAAGGAAAATATCATAAACGGACTATTACTTTAATATTATCCAACCTAGAATGATATTCAAAAACTTAGTAAAAGAAATAAAAGTGAACATTGTTTTATGGTTATTTTACGTATTTAAACGTAAACCACTGAAAAACAAAACATTATATATATTTCCGATATTCACTTCCTAGATTTGTGAATATTAGAAAAGAAAATGCGAACTACATTAGCTATAGTTCGCACTTTTTACAGGACTGTTATTCATAATATTGTATTTCACGTATAGATACAACTTGTTCTGTTCTTTCGTAGTAATCTTGATTATAAGTACGTTTTGTCCAATTCCCGTATTTGTCGTATTCTTGATATTTATACAAGATATTTTTATCTTTATCAGCATATTCTGGCTTGCTTATAAGTGAAAGCAATAAGCTGTCGTACTGTTTTTTTTC
>OODH01001544.1_pt1 | contig 13340 bp, 12 predicted proteins | sample 1671391 | NCBI WGS metagenome assembly OODH01 (sample SAMN06348152, study PRJEB24527) | human gut metagenome | biome: human gut; feature: ankylosing spondylitis patient; material: feces | host: Homo sapiens | place: China | collected 2015-10 | reverse complement strand
ACGCCTCACATGAGGTTTACGTTGACACTATTTTGGAAACTATCAGAAATGCTGCTGCCGTACGAGGAACCGGAATCGCAGAGCGCACACACGAATACGTAGCGACTAAAATGAAAGAGGGCAAAGCAATAATCGCGCTCTGTGGCGACACATTCGCAGGTTTCACCTATATCGAATCATGGGGAAACAAGCAATACGTAGCAACCTCCGGTCTGATTGTACATCCCGATTTTCGCGGATTAGGATTGGCAAAGCGCATCAAACAAGCATCTTTCCAACTGGCACGTCTCCGATGGCCGAAAGCTAAGATTTTCAGTCTGACATCCGGAGCCGCAGTGATGAAAATGAACACCGAACTAGGATATGTCCCCGTCACTTTCAATGAACTGACAGACGACGAGGCTTTCTGGAAAGGATGCGAAGGCTGCACCAACCACGATATACTGGTGGCTAAAAACCGTAAGTTCTGCATCTGCACAGCCATGCTGTACGATCCGACAGACCCGCGGAACATAAAAAAAGAACAAGAAAGAAATAACATTTAATATATACAGCACTATGGAAGAAAAGAAGAAAAAAGTAGTGGTGGCATTCAGCGGCGGACTGGACACATCGTTCACCGTCATGTACCTCGCTAAAGAAAAAGGTTACGAAGTATATGCAGCTTGTGCCAATACGGGCGGTTTCAGCGAAGAACAGCTGAAGACAAACGAAGAAAACGCCTACAAACTGGGAGCAGTGAAATATGTAACATTGGACGTTACTCAGGAATACTACGAAAAGAGTCTGAAATATATGGTTTTCGGAAATGTGCTGCGTAATGGTACTTACCCGATCTCCGTCAGCTCGGAACGTATCTTCCAGGCGTTGGCCATCGCACGTTATGCCAACGAAATCGGTGCGGATGCCATTGCCCACGGTTCTACCGGAGCAGGTAACGACCAGATTCGTTTTGACATGACTTTCCTTGTACTGGCTCCGAATGTAGAAATCATCACGCTGACCCGTGATATGGCATTGAGCCGTCAGGAAGAAATCGACTATCTGAACAAACATGGTTTCAGTGCAGACTTTACCAAGCTGAAATACTCTTATAACGTAGGTTTGTGGGGTACATCCATCTGTGGTGGCGAAATCCTCGACTCCGCACAGGGATTACCGGAAACAGCCTATCTGAAACATGTGGAAAAAGAAGGCAGCGAACAACTCCGTCTCACTTTCGAAAAGGGAGAACTGAAAGCTGTCAACGACGAAACATTCGACGATCCGATCAAAGCGATACAAAAAGTAGAAGAAATCGGTGCGGCATACGGTATCGGACGCGATATGCACGTAGGCGATACGATTATCGGTATCAAAGGCCGTGTAGGTTTCGAAGCAGCAGCTCCGATGTTGATTATCGGTGCCCACCGCTTCCTCGAGAAATACACATTGAGCAAATGGCAGCAATACTGGAAAGATCAGGTAGCCAACTGGTACGGAATGTTCCTCCACGAAAGCCAGTATCTCGAACCGGTAATGCGTGATATCGAAGCTATGCTTCAGGAAAGCCAACGTAACGTTAACGGTACGGCAATCCTCGAACTCCGTCCGCTTTCTTTCTCTACCGTTGGCGTAGAATCGGAAGATGACCTCGTGAAAACGAAGTTTGGCGAATATGGCGAGATGCAGAAAGGCTGGACAGCCGAAGATGCGAAAGGCTTTATTAAGGTGACTTCTACTCCGCTACGTGTTTACTACAATAACCATAAAGACGAAGAGATATGATTAAAGCAGGAATCATTGGTGGCGCAGGATATACAGCAGGCGAATTAATCCGTCTGCTGCTCAACCATCCGGAAACTGAAATCGTATTTATCAACAGCAGCAGTAATGCCGGAAACAAAATTACCGACGTACACGAAGGACTATACGGAGAAACAGACCTGAGATTTACCGACCAGTTACCCCTGGACGCTATCGACGTGCTTTTCTTCTGTACTGCCCACGGCGACACGAAGAAATTTATGGAAAGCCACAACGTGCCGGAAGATTTGAAGATCATCGACCTCTCGATGGATTATCGTATCAAGAGTGACGATCATGATTTCATCTATGGTCTGCCGGAACTGAACCGCCGTGCTACCTGTACGGCGAAGCATGTAGCCAATCCCGGTTGTTTTGCCACCTGCATCCAGCTAGGTTTGCTTCCGCTGGCCAAGAATCTGATGTTGACAGACGATGTTTCAGTTAATGCTATCACCGGAAGTACCGGTGCCGGCGTGAAACCCGGTGCTACCAGTCATTTCAGCTGGCGTAACAATAACATCAGCATCTACAAGGCATTCGATCATCAGCATGTGCCGGAAATCAAGCAATCACTGAAACAGCTGCAAAACAGCTTCGATTCAGAGATCGACTTTATCCCTTATCGGGGCGATTTCCCACGCGGCATCTTTGCCACTCTTGTCGTGAAAACCAAAGTAGCACTCGAAGAGATCATTCGCATGTACGAAGAATATTATGCCAAAGACTCCTTCGTTCATATCGTAGATAAGAATATAGACTTGAAACAAGTCGTAAATACAAATAAATGTCTGATACACCTGGAGAAACATGGTGACAAACTATTGATTATCTCCTGCATCGACAACTTGCTGAAGGGCGCCAGCGGACAGGCAGTTCATAACATGAACCTGATGTTCAACCTGGAAGAAACCGTAGGATTACGGCTGAAACCTTCCGCTTTCTAAAAACAGAAGAATTATGAAATTATTCGACGTATATCCTTTATATAACATCAATATAGTCAAAGGACAAGGCTGTAAGGTATGGGATGAGAATGGTACGGAATATCTGGACCTTTACGGAGGTCATGCCGTCATTTCCATCGGACATGCGCATCCCCACTATGTGGAGATGATCAGCAATCAGGTAGCAACCCTTGGTTTCTATTCAAACTCGGTGATCAATAAGCTGCAACAACAGGTAGCGGAACGACTGGGAAAAATCTCCGGTTACGAAGACTATTCCCTGTTTCTGATCAACAGCGGAGCCGAAGCCAATGAGAATGCGCTGAAGCTGGCTTCTTTCTATAACGGACGTACCAAAGTAGTGTCCTTCAGCAAGGCTTTCCACGGACGTACTTCGTTGGCAGTAGAGGCTACGAACAATCCTTCCATCATTGCTCCGATCAATAACAACGGACATGTGACCTATCTTCCCTTGAATGATATCGAGGCGATGAAACAGGAACTGGCAAAAGGAGACGTATGCGCTGTTATCATCGAAGGAATACAAGGAGTGGGCGGTATCAAAATACCGACTACCGAATTCATGCAGGAACTTCGCAACGCTTGTACCGAAACCGGAACGATCCTGATTCTGGACGAAATACAGAGCGGATACGGTCGCAGCGGTAAATTCTTTGCTCACCAATACAATCATATCCAGCCGGATATTATCACTGTAGCCAAAGGTATCGGTAACGGATTCCCGATGGCAGGTGTACTGATCAGTCCGATGTTCAAACCCGTCTACGGACAATTGGGAACTACATTCGGAGGAAATCACCTGGCATGCTCGGCAGCTCTTGCCGTAATGGATGTGATTGAACAGGACCATCTGGTGGAAAATGCCGCTAAAGTCGGTAATTACCTGCTGGAAGAACTCAAGAAATTTCCGCAAATCAAAGAAGTACGCGGACGCGGGTTGATGATCGGACTCGAATTTGAAGAACCGATCAAAGAACTGCGCAGCCGACTCATCTATGATGAGCATGTATTTACGGGAGCAAGCGGTACAAACGTACTTCGTCTGTTACCCCCTCTCTGCCTCAGCATGGAGGAAGCGGACGAATTCCTTGCCCGTTTCAAGAGAGTACTCTGATCGCTCATTTGATTAATAAACAGCCGACAAAAAAGCAGCCTCATACAGAAATATTTTTCTTATCCGGGCTGCTTTTTGTTTTTTCGCAATTTACCGTTACCTTTGTCTGTAAGAATCCATAAAAAATAAGCGCATATGAAAATAGCTATTATCGGTGCAGGAAACATGGGTGGTTCTATAGCCCGCGGCCTGGCAAAAGGAAGTCTGATAGCAGACTCAGATATCATTGTATCCAATCCCAGCGCAGGCAAACTGGAAAAGCTGAAAGAAGAATTTCCGGGCATCTCCACAACTCAGAATAACGCAGAAGCTGCTGCAGGAGCAGATATTGTCATTTTGGCGGTCAAGCCATGGTTCATGGAACCGGTGATGCGTGAGCTGAAGCTAAAGAGCAGACAAACTCTCGTCTCTGTAGCAGCCGGCATTAGCTTTGAAGAGCTTGCACACTTTGTGATAGCCCCCGAAATGCCGATGTTCCGCCTCATCCCCAACACTGCCATCAGCGAACTGGAAAGCATGACACTTATCGCAGCACGCAACACAAACGATGAGCAAAACCAGTTCATGCTCCGGCTGTTCAATGAAATGGGAATGTCTATGCTCATCCCCGAAGAAAAGATAGCAGCTACCACGGCACTGACTTCCTGCGGCATCGCTTATGTATTGAAATACATCCAGGCTGCCATGCAAGCCGGTATCGAAATGGGCATCCGTCCTAAAGATGCCATGGAGATGGTAGCCCAGTCTGTCAAAGGAGCCGCCGCATTAATTCTGAATAATGATACTCATCCCAGCGTGGAAATAGACAAGGTGACCACTCCGGGCGGAATCACCATCAAAGGAATCAACGAACTGGAACACAACGGATTTACTTCCGCCGTTATCAAGGCGATGAAGGCATCCAAATAATACCGCAAAATTATTAATTATAAAAAAATAACCACTTGTATGAATGATCAAATTAAACAAATCGCAGAGCGTCTTCGCGGATTGCGTGACGTACTGGAACTAACGTCTGAAGACATCGCCCGCGACTGTGACATATCTGCCGAGGAATACCGGCTCGCAGAGACAGGAGATTACGACATTTCCGTCAGCATGTTACAAAAGATAGCCCGCACCTATAACATTGCACTGGATGCACTGATGTTTGGCGAAGAACCGAAAATGAGCAGTTACTTTGTCACCCGTGCCGGCAAAGGCACGAGCATCGAACGCACCAGAGCCTACAAATACCAATCACTGGCAGCCGGTTTTATGAATCGCACAGCCGATCCGTTCATCGTTACTGTCGAACCCAAAGGAGACGACGAGCCTATTCATTACAACCACCACAACGGACAAGAGTTTAATCTTGTGCTCGAAGGGCGTATGCTTATCAACATTGAAGGTAAGGAAATCATCCTGAACCAAGGTGACAGTATCTATTTCAACTCAAAACTTCCACATGGCATGAAAGCGCTCGATGGCAAAACGGTACGTTTTCTGGCAGTAATTATGTAATAACATTATGGTAGAAAGATTTTTAGCAAAGACTAACTTTGCCTCACAAGAGGATTTTATCAAGAACCTGAAAATAAATGTTCCGGAGAACTTCAACTTCGGTTACGATGTAGTAGATGCCTGGGCAGCCGAACAACCCGACAAGAATGCCTTACTCTGGACCAATGACCGGGGCGAAAGCCGCCAGTTCTCTTTCGCCGACATGAAACGCTATACGGACATGACGGCTTCTTACTTCCAGAGCCTCGGCATCGGTCGCGGAGATATGGTGATGCTGATTCTGAAACGCCGCTACGAGTTCTGGTACAGCACCATCGCCTTGCATAAGCTGGGAGCCACAGTTATTCCTGCAACCCACCTGCTGACAAAGAAAGATATCATCTACCGCTGCAACGCCGCCGACATCAAAATGATTGTAGCTGCCGGTGAAGGAATCGTATTGCAACACATCAAAGATGCTCTTCCTGAGTGTCCGAGCGTAGAAAAGTTAGTCAGTGTAGGTCCGGAAGTTCCGGAAGGATTCGAAGATTTCCATCAGGGCATCGAGAACGCTGCTCCGTTCGTCCGTCCGAGACATGCCAATACGAATGATGACATCTCACTGATGTACTTCACCTCCGGTACTACCGGTGAACCTAAAATGGTAGCGCATGACTTTACCTATCCGTTAGGTCATATCGTTACCGGTAGCTTCTGGCACAATCTGGACGAGAACAGTCTCCATCTCACCATTGCCGATACCGGTTGGGGAAAAGCAGTATGGGGCAAACTCTACGGACAGTGGATTGCCGGAGCAAACATCTTCGTTTACGACCATGAGAAGTTCACCCCCGCAGCTATTCTGGAAAAGATACAAGAGTATCAGGTGACTTCACTCTGTGCACCTCCTACTATCTTCCGTTTCCTTATTCATGAAGATCTGACCAAATATGATCTGTCCTCATTGCGGTATTGCACCATCGCCGGAGAAGCTCTGAACCCTGCCGTATTCGAGACTTTCAAGAAACTGACAGGCATCAAGCTGATGGAAGGCTTCGGACAGACTGAGACGACATTGACAGTAGCTACCATGCCTTGGATGGAACCGAAACCGGGAAGTATGGGATTGCCCAATCCACAATATGACGTGGACCTGATAGACAACGAAGGCCGCTCTGTAGAAGCGGGAGAACAAGGTCAGATCGTAATCCGCACCAGCAAAGGCAAACCTCTCGGACTCTTCAAAGAATACTATCGCGACGCGGAACGTACACACGAAGCCTGGCATGACGGCATTTACTACACAGGTGACGTTGCATGGAAAGACGAAGACGGCTATTTGTGGTTTGTAGGACGCGCAGACGATGTAATCAAGAGTTCCGGTTACCGCATCGGTCCTTTCGAAGTAGAAAGTGCTTTGATGACACACCCTGCCGTGATAGAATGTGCTATTACCGGAGTGCCCGACGAGATTCGCGGACAGGTAGTGAAAGCAACCATCGTATTGTCTAAAGACTATAAGGCACGCGCCGGAGAAGAATTGATCAAAGAATTGCAGAACCATGTTAAGAAAGTCACTGCACCTTATAAATATCCGCGTGTGATTGAGTTCGTTGACGAACTGCCAAAGACGATCAGCGGTAAGATTCGCCGTGTGGAGATTCGCAAGAACGACGAGAAATAAGCAAAAAACAGCCGACTCATCGATAAAATCCTCCTTATCTGTTCCTCAAACAGCATAGGGAGGATTTCTTTTGGTACCAATGCTACAAACTGATCAATTTATGCTAAAATCAGACCAATGCATCATTTCTATACTTTTATGACTCAAAATTGCTCTCATATATAATTTCCCCTTCTTATATTTGCCGGCAGTAAAAACCAAAACACAAAAGAATATGATTACAAGTAGAAAGATTTCTCAGGTCAATGTTTTTGCTGGTAGTCCCTGGGAGGTGGCCAGCGTGAAGAGTCTTCTGAAAGCAGCGTATATCGAGGCTTCAATGAAAGACAACGGATTGAACGGTATACTCGTTTCAGTTCCATGCGAATACTATACCGCAGCAATGCGTGTGATTAATAGCAGAAAGGTTTTATAGGTCTTAGGTTAACATATAGGATAAAAGCCGGTTACGATGGGAAATCGTGACCGGCTTTTTCAGTTTCCGGTCTTATTCGCGTACAAAGGTTTCCCTAAATAGATAATTAACATCATCAGCAGCATCTAATTTTTCCCATACTAATTGTGTGGAACTGAGCTGAGTGATTCGGTAGAAACTTATTCCTACTGCTATTATCTGTTTTTCGGGATCATAAATATATTCGGTTAATCTCGGTTGATAATCAGAATTTGCTTCTGTATAGGTGCAAACGCCTTTTCCATTAAAATGATAGTAAACCTGTCCATTATCGGTACTACCATTATAAGTTCCCCGAACGACCTCCCCAGTTATTGGGTTGGTCATTGCATATTCTCCTTTTTCTAATATCCATTTACCGACAATGGACTGAGCAGTAATGTCGTCGTCATCATCATCACCGCATGCAGATAGCGTGAAGCTGCATAAAACAATGGCAACAAAAGCTACTAATTGCCCAGTTTGTCTAAGTAATCCCTTTTTAGTTTTCATTTCTTTTGGGTCCTTGGGTTAACAATACTCTGTAAATATAAGAATAATTGTTTTCATTGTAACTGATTAAGTGTTCTTTTTTATTTTCAATTATCATTTCTCTTCATCATTCTTCATTTCCGCACATTTATGCATTAATTCGTATATCACAATTCGTATTATCTACATAATGATTAAATATGGATTTCTATTGTCATCTGTCAGCTTTTTACACATAATAGTCTTATAATAAACAGATTACCTCATGACAATAAGCACTGACAATAAGCTGACAATAGCAATAGCACCATTTTACTGTCAAGCATATGGAGTGAGGGAAATTTCCGATATACCTCACATTAAAGCGTATCAATATATTTTTTGCTATCATTTGGTTCTGTCATTCAGACGAATACCAATGAGAAATGGTCAGCTATGTCATTCAGACGACTGCAAGGAGTAAGAATCTACTCTTTTGTGCGCACAGGAGAAGAGCCTTCATTTCACACTGTCACCAACATCTCTCCTTTCGTTGTTTCCCGTTCAAGTATCCATATGGTTTGTGACAAGCTATCAGAACGGTTGTGCCACCTACGGAAACGATTGTGCCAAACCTCTGAAATGGTTGTGCAAAGTGCTTGGCACAGTTGTGCCACTGCGATGGCACAGTCGTGCCAAAGGCGTGGCACAAGCATGCCAAAGGCGTGGCACGAGCAAAGCATACCTTCTACTCCTCGTCCGCTATACTTTCCCTGCCCTTCAGACCGCACTATTGTAAAAGATAAAGACCGCGCGAAATTTCTCAATAATAAAAGCGCAAACGCTTGTTTCACCGGCATATTATCCGTACCTTCGATGCCTGGTACAAACAAAATTAAATCAAGAAAAATCAAAATAGAAAAATGAAGATTACACAAATCAGGGAGAGCAGAGAAAACGGAGATACGGAAGCGTTAAGCGTGATGGATATCAACCTACTGATAGAGAAAATGAAGAAAGAGACTAAACTCCGTCCGGTATCCGGCCTACGCGAAGCCCTGCATTTTGTCTTACCCGGTGAACCTTGCTCAGCTGCCCACAAATTGCCCAGAATAATTCCTGCCGCAGTCTTCGGACGCGTAAACGGTGTGAAGAAAATGAAAACTTACAATGGTATTGTAGAATTAACGGTCGGTCCGCTGGCAGGAAAAGCAGAAATAGCCCTGGTAAAACGAAAAGCAGCGGAACTACCACAAACCATGCTGGCTTTTGCTGGTTCGAGCGATAAAAGCGTCAAAATCTGGACTCGCTTCACCCGTCCGGACGGTAAGTTACCCCAGACAGCGGAAGAAGCTGAAATATTTCAGGCGCACGCTTACCGACTCGCCATTAAATGTTATCAGCCGCAAATCCCCTTCAACCTTCTGCTGAAAGAGCCGAAACTTGAACAATACTCACGCCTCAGCTATGATCCCGACCTGTTTTATCGTCCCGATCCTGTCCCATTCTATTTATCACAGCCCGTCAGCATGCCCGGCGAAACGACATACAGGGAAAAGACGATTGCCGAAAGTTCTCCCCTCAACCGCACTGTACCGGGATATGCCACGCAAGATGCGATAGCATTGCTATACGAAGCCGCTGTGCGAAAGACATTCGAAGAACTGGAAGTGGAATGGCATTGGAATGACGATCCTCAGGCATTAGTCGTCCGTCTGGCGGAAAACTGTTTTCATTCGGGAATACCGCAAGAAGAAGTGACACGGCGCACTCTCACCCGCTTCTACAAGTTAAACGATGCCATGCTGCTGCGCGAAATGATCAAAAATGTATATCAGGAATGCAAAGGATTCAACCGGAAAGACTGTCTGACTAAAGAACAACGCCTTAACCTGCAAATGGAAGAGTTTATGGAACGCCGCTATGAGTTCCGGCACAATACGCAGATCGGAGAAGTGGAATACCGCGAACGCGTCTCCTTCCGTTTCAACTTCAGCGCCATTGACAAACGGGCACAGAACAGTATCATGCTCGATGCCCAATCCGAAGGGATCGCAGTGTGGGACAGGGATATAGACCGCTATCTGCATTCGAACCGGGTACCTGTCTACAATCCTTTGGAGGAATTTATGTTCAGCCTGCCCCGTTGGGACGGAAAAGACCACATTCTGGCACTGGCAAGCAGAGTGCCTTGCAAAAATCCTTATTGGGGAATGCTTTTCCACCGTTGGTTTCTGAATATGGTGGCTCACTGGCGTGGAATAGGTCAGAAACACGCTAATAGCACATCTCCTCTATTGGTAGGCATGCAAGGAACCCATAAATCTACATTTTGCCGGGAGCTTATACCACCCGCACTTCGCGCCTACTACACAGACAGCATTGATTTCAGCCGTAAACGGGATGCAGAACTATATCTGAACCGCTTTGCTCTGATCAACATCGATGAGTTTGATCAGGTGACTCTTACTCAACAGGGATTTTTAAAGCATATCCTCCAGAAACCTGTAGTCAACTTGCGAAAGCCCCACGGCAGTTTGGTACAGGAATTACAGCGGTATGCCTCCTTTATCGGCACGAGCAACCAAAAAGACCTGCTGACTGATCCTTCAGGAAGCCGTCGTTTTATCTGCGTCGAAGTGACAGGAGTCATTGACACCACCCAACCGATAGACTATGAGCAACTCTACGCACAGGCAATGCATGAGATTTATCACGGCGAACGCTACTGGTTCGACAGCGAAGACGAAAAGATCATGACGGAAAACAACCGCGAATTTGAGCAAACTCCTGCTATTCTTCAATTATTCCACCAATACTTCAAAGGAGCCCAAAAGGAAGGCGAGGGAGAATATCTGTCACCAATGGAAATACTCAACTACTTGCAGAAAAAGAGTAGCATACCCCTGTCTTCCAGCAAAGTATATCACTTTGGAAGACTTCTGCAAAAATGCGGTATACCCTCCAAGCATACTTACAAAGGGACTCTTTATCAAGTAGTCAAACTGGAATAACAGCATGATACGGCTGACAATAGAATGGACAATTGTTATTGTCAGCCGTATTATCAGGGTGTATTGTCAGGAGATAATTATCTTATTTATAATAGTTTGCCTACTAAAAGCTGACAGATGACAATAAAACATCGGTTTTAATCACTATGAATAAGATATTGAACGCCCTGCTGCGAAAGGTCTTTTTCTAACCTTAGCCCACATTATTTTTATAAAAGGCTCTAATTTTATTGAATTCCCTCACTAACAGAGCGCTAGATTTCAAAAAGAAACTTAACTTTGCACCCGAGTTTTATAAAAAGAGACTGAATTAGTAACTAAAAAGATTAAACCGCATGAAAATTAAGACTTTAATAGCCTGTTTCATACTTGCATGTGCAGCATCTTCCTGTATACAGGATGAAGCGCTAAACTCAGAAGCAGCCATTGATGCCTGTACAGGTGATGATGTACAACTAGCAAACATCAATGCTGATTCTAAGGTGATTAATGTATACGTAAACAAGGGAGCCGACCTTTCCAAACAAAAATTAGAATTTGTAGTCCCAGAAGGAGCTAGCATAAAAATAAACGATCAAGCCGCTGGGGACACAGAATCCACATATGATTTCAGCGAAAAACCGCATTCTCGCAAATTCACTGTGACATCAGAAGACGGTCAATGGAAACCTGTATATACAGTTAATGTAGTTTTAGCAGAATTACCTACTTCTTTCAGCTTTGAAAAGTTGCTATCTTCCAATGACTACGATATCTTTTATGAATTCCAGCCGGGCACTTCACAAGAAATACCCAAAGTATTACAATGGTCAAGCGGTAATCCGGGATTTAAATTGACAGGTATGGCAAACTCCAAAACAGATTACCCTACTGTACAAGTAGCCAATGGTTTTAGAGGTAAAGGAGTTAAATTGGAAACTCGTGATACCGGTAGTTTTGGAGCAATGGTAAAGATGTATATTGCTGCCGGTAACTTATTTATCGGAATATTTGAGGTAGGAAATGCATTGACAGACCCTAGAAAAGCCACTAATTTCGGTTTCCAGTTCTATAAACGCCCTAAAATGCTTAAAGGATATTATAAATTTAAAGCAGGAGATGTATATTCTGTAGAAGGAAAACCACAAGACGGGGTAAGAGATAAATGTGATATTTATGCTGTTATGTATGAAGCTGAGAATAATTCTGTCATGCTTAATGGCGATGATGTATTTACTTCAGATAAGTTAGTATCATTAGCACGAATTAAACCGGAAGATGTTGTTGAATCAGATCAGTGGATTAATTTTGAAATCCCCTTCGAACCTGTAAAAGGACGAGTAATTGATGATACAAAATTGCAAAATGGAAAATACAAATTAGGTATTGTGCTTTCATCCAGTGTAGACGGTGCTTATTTTAAAGGAGCAGTGGGCAGTACATTGTATGTCGATGAAGTAGAACTTATTTGCGAAGACTAAAAAAAACAAGAAAATGAAAAGATATAAATTACTCAATATTATAGCTGTACTACTATTAGTAAGTACACTTTCAGCGCAGGCGCAAGAAGAAAGAAATCAAGGTATCATCTGGTCGTACTTACACGGATGGGAATATGGAATCAAAGCAGGTTTCAGTATTGGAGGAACTTCGCCATTGCCCCTACCTGAAGAAATTCGTAAAATAGATAGCTATGCCCCTGGTGGCCTCGCTATTTCAATTGAAGGAAACGCAACTAAATGGTTTGACACGAAATGGGGAATGACTGTAGGGATACGACTTGAAAACAAGAATATGACCACAGAAGCTACAGTAAAAAACTATGGTATGAAGATTATCAACACCAACGGTGGAGAGTTACAAGGCTTATGGACCGGTGGCGTAAAAACTAAAGTCAAAAACTCTTATCTGACTGTCCCAGTGGTTGCCAACTATAAAGTAAGTAAACGTTGGAAAGTCTCAGCAGGTCCGTATGTATCTTATCTTATTGAAAGAAACTTCTCCGGACATGTATATGAAGGTCACCTGCGCACTCCTGATCAGACAGGTTCGCGAGTAGATTTTACCGGTGAAAGCATTGCTACTTATGATTTCTCTGACAATCTGCGTAAATTCCAATGGGGATTGCAATTAGGCGGTGAGTGGAGAGCATTCAAACATTTGAATGTGTATGCTGACTTAACATGGGGATTGAACGATATCTTCAAGAAGGATTTCGATACTATTTCATTTGCCATGTATCCTATTTATTTAAATGTAGGATTCGGGTATGCGTTCTAGAGGGAACACTACAAATTTATTTAAATAAAAAACAAATTTCATATTTGAAAATAATAAAAAAGGAAGTGACACGAAGGCACTGTCCACCATTTTGTGTAAATAGAAAACTTCAGGATTCGGGTTTTATACT
>OODH01001473.1_pt1 | contig 13882 bp, 10 predicted proteins | sample 1671391 | NCBI WGS metagenome assembly OODH01 (sample SAMN06348152, study PRJEB24527) | human gut metagenome | biome: human gut; feature: ankylosing spondylitis patient; material: feces | host: Homo sapiens | place: China | collected 2015-10 | reverse complement strand
TCGCCGTTCTGGGCGTCGCAGTCCAGGGTGCCTTCGCCGGTGACGACGACGTCATGCACCTGGGTGATGTTCAGTAAGCCCGCAAAGCTGCTCAGGGGGTTGCCCTCCCAGCCGGTCAGGTAGTATTCATCCACCTCGTTCTCGCTGGGCAGGACGCCGGGCAGGATGGGGTAATGGGTGCGGTCGTTGTCGCCCAGCAGCACGGCGCCCTTTTCCAGATACAGGGTCGTGCAGCTCTTCAGGAACAGGCTGGCGGTGCGGTAACGGCCGGCCGGAACATAGACGGTGCCGCCCTTGGGGCAGGTGGAAAGGGCCGCCTGCAGCTTGCCGGTGTTGTCGGTCTCGCCGTCAGCCACCAGACCGTAACGGGACGCATCCACAAAGAAGCTCTCGTCCTGGGTGCGGAAGTTCGCGGTCAGGGTCTCGCCCTCCGACTCAACGGTGACGGTGTAGTCGGTGGCCGGGGTCAGGGAGAAGAGGGAGAACACGTTGGTGTCCTGGGCCTCCCGGACCGGTTCGCCGTTCAGCAGCACCCGGAAGGGGTGGGCCGGACGAAAGCACAGGCCGTTTTCCAGCTCGAAAACGGCGCTGCGGGTCATGGAGCGGATGAGTGACAGTTTCATAAAACAAAACCTCCTTGGGGTTTCGGCTTGCCCGCGCGGGGCGGACGTGATACACTGGAGAAAACGAAAAAAGCGGGGAATCAATGATGCCAATGCGAGCGGAACGCGATAAACTGAATGCAAAGACGCTGGCGCTCCAGCTGCGGATGACCGAGAGCGAGTACCGCCTGCAGGAGGACGAGGAGACCTGCCGCATCCTGGTGGTGACCGGCGGCAGCTGCACGTTCCGGCGGGGAGATGCTTCGCTGCTGGTCAACCCCGGCTGCGTGCTGCTGCTGGGGCCGGGGGGCGGCGTGTTTCAGCAGGCTGGGCATCTGGCCCCGGAGCTGATCGGCTGCCGCTTCCCGGCGGCGGTGCTGACCGAGCTGAAGAGCGTGATGCAGCGGGATTTCAGCCCGCTGTTCGAGCCGGACGACCCGATCCTGCTGTACGGCCCGGTGCAGTGGGCCAGCCGCCTGCGCACCCTGCTGAACCTGATGCGGAGCGCCGCCGGGGAACCGGACTGCCCCGGCATCATCTACCTTTCGCTGCTGCTGCATTATGTGGACCAGGAGTGCAAAGCCGAGCGGCAGACCGCCCGCCCCCGGAACGAGACCGTGGAGCAGATCTGCGCCTACCTCGCCGCGAACTACCAGCAGAAATTCTCCCTCACCGATGTAGCGGCGCGGTTCTATCTGTCACCCTACTACCTCAGCCGTCTGTTCCGGCGGGTGACGGGGCAGTCCATCGTGGACTACATCAACGGCCGCCGCATCGAGGCCGCGCAGCATCTGCTGGAGACCACCGACCTGAACATCAGCGCGGTGGCCGAGCAGACCGGCTTTGCCTCGGCGGCTCACTTCCGCCGGGTCTTCCGGGAGATGATGGGCGTCGGCCCATTGCAATACCGCAAGAGCAGCCGCGGCTGAGCCTGCGCTGAACCTGCAAAGAGAAACGACCCCTATGCCGTGTGCACAGGGGTCGTTTTGATTGTTGCGTCAGGTTCCCGCAGAGCGGAGTGAAGAGCGATCAGCCCTTGACAGCACCGGCGGAGATACCTTCGACGAACTGATCCTGTGCACAGAAGAAGACGATCAGCTGCGGCAGGATGGAGATCAGGGACAGAGCCAGGATGCGGTTCCATGCAAAGCCGGTATCACCGTCCATGGACAGCTTGACGAACAGGGACATCGGGTACTTTGCCGGGGTCTGCACGTAAAGCAGCGGGCCCATGAAGTCGTTGCAGCTCCACATGAACTGGAACAGAGCGCAGGACACCAGAGCAGGCATCAGCATGGGGACGATGACCTTGTACAGCGTCTGGAAGGAGTTGCAGCCGTCAATGGCAGCAGCCTCGTCCAGGTCACGCGGGACATTGCGCATGAACTGCACCAGCTGATAGACGAAGTAGGTCTCGGTCGCAAATGCGCAGTGGACCCAGATGGCCAGATAGAACGGGCTGTTGACCCAGCCGAACTTGGTGTACAGCAGGAACTGAGGCACGTTCAGGACGACCTGAGGCAGGAACAGGGTGGCCAGCATGATGCTGAACAGGATCTTCCGGCCCGGGAAGTCGAAGCGGCCAAAGCCGTAAGCTGCAATGCAGGAGGAGACCACGGTGCAGATGACCTTGGGCAGGACGTAGCTGTAAGTGTTCAGCATGGCCTGCAGGATGTTGATGGAACCGCCGAAGTTGTTCAGCGCGTTCTTGTAGCCCTCCAGAGTGGGGTTCTTGATCCACAGGCCGATGCCTGCAAAGATCTCGCTGTTGTCCTTAAAGGTGGCGCTGATCATCCACAGCAGGGGATAGATCATGATGAGGCCCACCAGGATCAGGACGAAGTACTTGAAAAACGTCGCGATGGCGTTAGAAGCTTTCATTCCCATACTGTCACACCTTACCTTTCATCCGAGTAGTAGACCCACTTCTTCTGGCTGGTGAAGGCGATGATCGTCAGGATGCAGACGATGACGAACATGATCCATGCCAGTGCGGAAGCCATGCCCATCTGGTTGGACTTGAATGCGTAGTTGTAGACCAGAATGGAGATGAGGGTGGTGGAACCGCGGGGACCGCCGTTGGTGATGATGAACGGGCCATTGAACTCCTGGAAAGCCTGGCAGATCTGAGTGACCAGGTTGTAGAAGATGATGGGGGTGATCATCGGGACGGTGATGGAGAAGAACTGCTTCCATTTGCCAGCGCCGTCGATGGTGGCGGCCTCGTACAGGTCGGCCGGCACGCCCTTCAGAGCGGCGAGGAACAGCACCATGGCGGAGCCGAACTGCCAGATACGCAGGAAGCAGATGATCCACAGTGCGTAGCTGGGGTCGCTCAGCCAGGAAGGACCCTGGAAGTGGCCGAAGGTCAGCATACGGATGAGGGTGTTGACCAGACCGTCATCACGGAACACGGCCTTCCACAGCACGGCGATAGCAACAGAGCCGCCGAGGATGGAGGGGATGTAGTAGACGGTGCGGAACACGTTCACGCAGGCGATCTTGAAGTTCAGGATGTAGGCGATGAACAGTGCGAAGACCAGCTTCAGAGGCACAGTGATGAAGCTGTACTTGAAGGTGGTGATAAGCGCCTTGGTGATCTTGGGAGTGGAGAAGGCGTCCACATAGTTCATGATGCCATACTGATGGATGCCGTTGAAGAAGTCCATATCCGTAAAGCTGTAGTACAGAGACTGGCCGAACGGGATGGCCTTGAAGACGACGAAGCCGATGATCCAGGGGATCAGGTAGAACAGGCCCTGCCATTTGTCAAAAAACTTCTGGGCCGGGGTACGCCCGAGAGAGGGCGCTTTGCTTTCTTTCATCCGGGAATCCTCCTTTTATAAGGATATGTCTCGTACGCCGCACAATAGTTTGGACACATTTTTGTCAAAAAAATGTCATCACCGTCTTGCAAAAAAGGGGCATCCGTCCGTAGGTGGAAGGAATGCCCCTTGCAAGACTCCTTTATGCGGGGCGGCCCGTTGTCAACACCGCGCGTGTGCGGGCCGCAAAAAGTCCGTGAGGCGGAAATCAGACGGTGTAGCCGACAGACTCCATGCCGTCCAGCAGGGTATCGACCAGGTCAGCGCCGGAAACATTGTCGTAATCCAGAGTGTCGAACACTTCCTGATAGACGCCGGTGCCGGTAGCCTTCAGGTCGTTGGACTCGAACAGGGGGTCGAGCTGGTTGGAAACGAAGGCCATGACCTTGCCGTTTGCCTCAGCCACCAGCTCCTTGATCTTGCCGGCGCCCTGAGCAGCAGCCAGACCAGCCTTGGAAGCGGGGATGCCGCACTCGGAGCCCATGATCTCGGCACCTGCGGTCTCGTTCAGCAGGAAGTTGATGAGGGTAGCTGCCTCTGCGGGATGCTCGCAGGTCTTGGTGATGGCCAGACCCATGGAGACCTTGGAGAAGCCGCCGTTGTAATCGCCGAACTTGATCTCCTCGCCCACGGTGAAACCAGCCTTGTTCTCCTCGTCCAGAGCGTCAGCGTACTTGGTAGCAGAGGAGTCCCACTCGAAGCAGCCGGCCAGCTTGCCGGTGATCCACTCGGTGGACTGGTGAGCGGCGTTGTCGCCGTTGGAGCCGTAGTAGGTGGGCAGGCTCATGATGACGTGGCCCTCGACCAGGCTCTTGATGAAGTCGATGCCCTCAGCGATCTGGTCGGCATCGTAGTTCAGGGTGGAGGTGGAGGGGTCGGCCCAGTCCTTGCCGTACTTGCTCTCGAGGTAGAACACCATCAGGATCATACGGTCGTATGCGCCCAGGTGCAGGGGATAGTAGTCATCGCCCAGCTTCTCCTGGAAGGTCTTGCCGGCAGCCATCAGCTCGTCCAGAGTGGTGGGGAAGGAGATGCCGGCCTTGTCGAAGGTGGTCTTGTTCCAGTAGAAGATACGGCCGGTCATAGACACGGGCACGCACTGCTGAGCGTTTGCCACGTTGCAGGCAGCCAGCTTGGCCTCATCCCACTGAGTCAGGTCGAGGTACTCGGAGACGCTGTTCAGGTCGATGAAGGTCTGGCCGTTCTTGGAGTAGTTGTACAGCCAGTTCCAGTTGATCTGGCAGACATCCTCAGCGACGCCGCCAGCGAACTTGGTGGACATGGTGTCCTCCCAGCCGGACCATGCAGCGAAGGTGGGGTTGACGGTGATGGTGCTGTGCTCAGCAGAGAAAGCCTTGATGGCCTCCTGGTAAGCGTTGTGACGGGACTCGCCGCCCCACCAGCTCATGGTCAGGGTGACGGGGTCGGAAGACAGGCCGGCCACGGAAGCTGCGGCGGAAGAAGCAGCAGTGGAAGTGGCGGTAGAACCAGCGTTGCCGGAGCCGCCGCAGGCGGCCAGCAGGCCGGCAGCACCCACAGCGCCAGAGACCTTCAGAAAGTCACGACGAGAAATTGCCTTGCTCATTTTCGTTCTCCTCCTATGTTGAAAACATCTTCTTGCACGGACGCCTCTGCAAAGCATCCGTTGTATACAAATATAATACCAAAGGCAAGAAAAAAAAGAAAGATGCAAATTGTAGTGATAGCGGCAGAAAACGTACAAATATTGCGCTTATTTTTTGCCCGGTTTTGACGTCATTGCCATAATGAATAAACTTGGACCGAAAAACTGTGCAACTTGTATACTTCAACGATTTGCATAGAAAACTGGGATGCAACAGGAGAAGATTGGCCTGAATTGCAAGAATTTTGTAGCCGAGGCAAAATTTGTTGAAAGAGCGTTGTATACATCAAAAGCGACGATAACAGAGAGTTCCGGCCCCGAGCTGATATATCAATAGCGCAAAAAACGCGCGAATCAGGCCCAGACTGATATATCACGGATGCAGAAAAGATACAAAAATGCCGCCCGGCGCGCGGACGGCATAAAATCAGGGAAAAGAGTCACCGGCGGGCGGCGTAGAAAGCGCTGCGCTCCCGGAAATAGCACTGGGGACACATGCTGACGTACTGGACGTCGTTCTCAAGGTCGATGGCTACCTGTTCGCCCTCAAAGACGAAGCGGCCGTTGACTTTGCGGCAGTTGCAGGTGGCCTTGCGGCCGCAGGTGCAGATGGTCTTCATCTCCTCGATGGTGTGGGCCAGCTCCAGAAGCCGGGTGGAGCCGGGGAAGCCCTTGAGGGAGAAGTCGGAGCGCAGGCCGTAGCAGATGACGGGGATGTTCAGCTCTACCGTCACCATAAACAGCTGTTCGGCCTGCTCTGCGGTGAGGAACTGGCTCTCGTCGCAGAGCACACAGGCCAGAGGCCGGCCCTCGCTGCTGGCGGCCCGGACGGCCTCCACCAGGTCCATGTCCGGCGGCACCAGCAGATCGGCAGGGCGGCGGACGCCCAGACGGCTCACGAGGTCGCCGCTGCCTTTGGTGTCCACCTTCGGCTTGAGGATGAGCACCCGCATCCCCTGCTCCTCGTAGTTGTGGGCCACCTGCATCAGCGCGGTGCTCTTGCCGCTGTTCATTGCGCCGTAACGGAAATAAAGCTTTGCCATGTCGAAAAAGTCTCCTCATGAAAGGACTCTCTCAGCCAAAGCCTGACGGAGAGGGCCTGTATTATCGATAGTATCTGCTCAGTCCTGATTGCGCAGCCGGTAGCCCAGGCTCATCAGGCTGTCGCCGAGGTGGACGTTCTCCACCACCACGTCGGGGTAGGAGACAGACAGATCGTAGTGGGAGAAGTTCCAGAAGCCCTGGATGCCCAGAGCCACCAGACGGCCGCTGATCTCCTCTGCGCCGCTGCGGGGCAGACAGAGCACAGCCACCTCGGGGTGGTGCTCGGCGCAGAAAGCTTCCAGCTCATCAATGTGTAAAATCTGGATGCCGTTGATCTCTTTGCCCACCTCGTCGGGGGCGTTGTCGAAGGCGGCGATGAGCTTGTAGCCGTTGGTGTCGGTGGTGATGAAGCGGCTCACAGCCTTGCCCAGACGGCCGCAGCCGATAAGGATGGTGGGCAGGAGGTCGCCGTTGCCAAAGAGCAGATGCTCAAGGATGCTCAGCAGATTCTCCACCGAGTAGCCGATGCCCTGACGGCCATTCACGTCGCCGATGCAGTTGAAGTCCTGCCGCACCTGAGAGGCAGTGGTACCCATCTGGGCGGCCAGCTCACGGGACGAGATGCTGGTGATGCCGTCGTTCTTCAGGGTGCGCAGGTAGCGATAGTATTTGGGCAGGCGCTTGATGACGGGCAGAGAAGCTTTGCCGGGAGTGTTCATAGGGGGGTCTCCTTTCTTTTTATCCGCAGCATTGCCGGGGAGAAGTGCGCAGCGGCAGGGTGCTCCGGCAAAAGATTTGTACTTTCTTGTACAATAATGATACATATTTGACAATCTTATCTCTAGTATAAAGTATACAGCGCGAAGAGAGAATGTCAAACCATTTGGCACATTTTTTTGAGAAAGAAAAGAAATCTTTACCGAAGTATAACCGGCAGGAATGCCGGACAAGCTGAAATGAAGCAAAAAGGAGGATACGCAGAATGTCACAGGAAGAGAAGAATATCCCCGTGGAGCAGCAGCGGCTGGAAAAAGAGCAGATCGAGGATATGGGCAGCGTTTACCGCACCCGGGGAGCTCACGCCATCCACTGCCTGACGGTCATCGGCCAGGTGGAGGGCCATGTGGAAGCGCCCCAGGGCCAGAAGACCACCAAGTATGAGCACGTCATCCCCCAGCTGGTGGCCGTGCAGGAGGACCCCGCCATCGAGGGCCTGCTGGTCCTGCTCAACACCGTGGGCGGGGATGTGGAGGCGGGGCTTGCGCTGGCGGAGCTCATCGCCAGCATCTCCAAGCCCAGTGCGGCGGTGGTGCTGGGCGGGGGCCACTCCATCGGCATCCCGCTGGCCGTCAGCGCCCAGCGGAGCTTCATCGTGCCTACTGCCACCATGACGGTCCACCCCGTCCGCCATTCCGGCATGATACTGGGCGTACCCCAGACCATGCGCTGGTTCGAGCAGATGCAGGAGCGCATCACCGGCTTCGTGGCGTCCCACAGCGGCATCTCGGAGAAGCGTTATACTGAGCTGATGATGCGCACGGGCGAGCTGGTCATGGACGTGGGTACCGTGCTGGATGGCCGAAAAGCCGTGCGGGAAAAGCTCATTGACGAGCTGGGCGGGCTGTCGGATGCGCTGGCATGGCTCTATCGAGAAATCGAGGGGAAATAAATTGCCATTTGACTTTTCCCGTGGTACAATGAAAGAATCGAGTCGTATCGAAATTCTTCCATCGTCACCGACAGAGCCGCCCTGCGCGCGCCCTGCTTCATGATATAAAATAAGGAACGGGTTTTAGGAAACATGGCAAAGAGAAAACGCAAGACCTCCGGGCGCAGCACAGCCTCGCGCCGCAAGAACCGGACACAGGACCGGATGCCCGCGGGGCTCATCACCCTGTTTGCGGGGCTGGTGCTCATGGCGCTGGCTTTCGTGCCGGGCAGTTCGGCCTGGCGCACGATGCACGATGTCCTGTTCGGCGTGTTCGGCTGCGGAAGCTTCGTGCTGGGCGCGGCGCTGTGTTATCTGGCCATCCTCTACACCCGGGGCGAAGACCTGCTGCCCCATATCGCCAAGCTTACGCTGGGGCTCATCTTCGCCAGCGGCACGGTCATCGTCTTTTCTGACATCCCCACCGACCAGACCGCCGCGCAGATGACTGCCGCCTGTTATCAGAATGGTATGAGCGCATGGCTCTCGGGCGGTGCGCTGGGCGCTGTGCTGGGCGGGACGCTCCTGCTGCTTTGCGGCAGACCCGCCGCCAATCTGGTCATGGCGGCGCTGGCGGCCTGCGCCAGCCTGTACATTTTTGACGTTACGCCCGCCGAGTGCTGGCAGTGGCTCTGCAACGTGGGCGGCAGCGTCCACGAAAAGGGCCTTGCCGTCCACGAGCAGAATGCCGCCCGCCGGGCCGAGCGTCTGGCAGAACGTGCCGCCGAGGAGGCCGCGGCAGAGGAATACGAGGACTATGACGACGACCTGCCGGAAGACGAAGCGGGCGAGGACTGCTGCGGCGGCGAAGAGCCCGCCGCGCCCGCCTTCCATATCCAGCCTCCCGGCTGGCTGGCTGGCGTCTTTCACTGGGGCCATCAGGTGATGCAGGGCGGCGAACAGGCAGAGCCTGCCCCTGCGCCCGCACCGGAAGCACAGACCCCGCCTCAGCCCGAGCCTGCCCCCGTACAGGTGGAAAAGTCCCGGCCCCGTGCGCCCTTTGATATTGATCTAGGCCCTGACCATACCACCGTCACCGAGGGCGGCAGTGAGCCCATCGAGCCCATCATCCTCGGCCCCGGCGGCACCTTCGGCATGGACCCGCTCCGCCGTGCGCCCATCCGCGCCACCGTGACGCCTATCGTCCCGGACGCTGTGGATACCGCCGCCGAGGACTTCTTCACGGCCCAGCCCGAGCCGACGGTGACGCCCACCGTTACGCCCGCTGCCCCGGCAGAAGAGCCGGAACAGCAGCCCGCGCCTGAGCCGCCGCTCTCCTTCGGCATCCCGCTCTATGATTTGACCCCGACTCCGGGACCGGCTCCGCAGCCGGTCAGCGCCGAGAATGCTGCGGCGTTCCGCTCTGAGCCGGATGAGGACGGCTGGATCAGCATCACCAGCGACCCGGTGGAGGAAAAAGACCTCAACACGCTGGTGGCAGCCGCCATGGAAAAGCCTGCTGTCTCCGAGGAGCAGGCCGCGAACGCCCCCGCCGAAGAGGCGGAGACGGAGGAGAGCTTCCAGTATCAGTACCCGTCCATCGAGCTGTTCGAGCGCGCCCCGGAGGAAAGCGACTCCGGAGCAGAAGACGAGCTGAAAGCCAACGCCCAGAAGCTGGTGGACACGCTGGAAAGCTTCGGTGTCCGCACCCGTGTGCTGGATATTTCCCGCGGCCCGTCGGTCACCCGGTATGAAGTCCAGCCCATGGCGGGCGTCAAGATAAGCCGCATCACTTCGCTGGCGGACGACATCGCCCTGAACCTGGCGGTGGCCGATGTCCGCATGGAGGCACCCATCCCCGGCAAGCCTGCCGTGGGCATCGAGGTGCCGAACCATAAGAAAACGCCGGTCTACATCCGCAGCGTCTTCGAGAGCCAGAGCTTTTTGCGGATGACCTCGCCGATGGGCATTGCGCTGGGCAAGGACATCGCCGGCGTGGCCCAGGTGGCCGACCTGTGCAAGATGCCCCACCTGCTCATTGCAGGCAGCACCGGCAGCGGCAAATCCGTCTGTGTCAACAGCATCATCATGAGCTTGCTGTTCCGCTCCAGCCCGGAGGACGTCAAGCTCATCCTCATCGACCCCAAGGTGGTCGAGCTGGCCGAGTACAACGGCATCCCTCACCTGCTGATGCCGGTCATCACCGAGCCGAAAAAGGCGGCGGGCGCTCTGAGCAGCGCCGTGCAGGAGATGGAGCGCCGGTATCACCTGTTTGCGGAGAACAACGTCCGCGACATCAAGTCCTTCAACAAGCTGGCCGCCACCGACCCCATGCTGGAAAAGATGCCCTACATCGCCATCATCATCGATGAGCTGGCCGACCTGATGATGGTCGTGGGCAAAGACGTCGAGGACTCCATCTGCCGCATCGCCCAGAAGGCCCGTGCGGCCGGTATGCACCTCATCGTCGCGACCCAGCGCCCCAGCGTGGACGTCATCACCGGCCTGATCAAGGCCAACATCCCCAGCCGCATCGCATTCGCGGTGTCCAGCCAGGTGGACAGCCGCACCATCCTGGATGGTGCCGGTGCCGAAAAGCTGCTGGGCATGGGCGATATGCTCTTCATGCCGGTCGGTGCCCCCAAGCCCATCCGCATCCAGGGTACCTTCGTGCGGGATGAGGAGATCAGCCGTGTGCTGGACTTCATCAAGCAGAGCGCAACCGTCCAGTACGACGAGGCCATGATCGAGGCCATGGAAAAACACGCCATCCTGGACGGCAAAAAAGGCGCATCCTCTGCCGATGCCGACGAAGAGACTGGCAGCGACCCGATGCTCAAGCAGGCCGTCGAGGTGGTCATTGATGCCGGTCAGGCATCCACCAGCCTGCTCCAGCGCCGGTGCAAGCTGGGCTATGCCCGCGCTGCCCGCATCATGGACGAGATGGAACAAAAAGGCATCATCGGCCCCTACGAGGGTGCCAAGCCCCGCGCTGTCCTCATCAGCCGCCAGCAGTGGCTGGAAATGCAGATGAACCAGCCGGATGAATGATCCGCGCAGACACTGACGTGTCCGTTCTCCCCGGAGCGGGAAACCCGCGATCCAGAAGCGAAACGGAACGAACGATAAAATAAAAGGAGCATTATGGAAAACTCTTCCCAGATCTACACCGAATTTCTCCCCATCTGCCGCGCGGACATGGAAGCGCGGGGATGGGAGCAGCTGGACTTTGTGGTCGTGGGCGGCGACGCCTATGTGGACCACCCCAGCTTTGGCACCGCCATCATCAGCCGCCTGCTGGAAGCCGAGGGCTACAAGGTGGGCGTACTGGCCCAGCCCCGCTATACCGACTGCGAGGACTTCAAGCGGTTCGGGAAGCCGAAGTACGGCTTCTTCATCGGCGGCGGCAATGTGGACAGCATGGTCAGCCACTACTCCGTCGCCAAGATCCCCCGCGCCGAGGACGAATACTCCCCCGGCGGAAAAGGCGGTGCCCGGCCGGACCGCAGCGCCACCGTGTATACCAGGCTGGCCAAGCAGGCCTACCCCGACCTGCCTGTGATCCTGGGCGGTCTGGAAGCCTCGCTGCGGCGGTTCGCCCACTATGATTACTGGCTGGACACCGTCCTGCCCAGCATCGCGGAGGACTCCGGCGCAGACATCATCAGCTTCGGCATGGGCGAACACCAGACCGTCGCCATTGCCAGGCGGCTGGCGGCCGGTGAACCGGTAAGCTCCATCACCGATGTGGACGGCACCTGCTACCTGACCGACTTCGACCACCTGCCCGAAAAATATGTGGAGTGCGCGGGCTTCAAAAAGGTGGCGTCCGATAAGACCGCCTACGCCAAAGCCTGCCGCATCCAGATGGACAATCAGGATGTTGTCAGCGGCCAGATCATCGTCCAGAAGCAGAGCGAGAAGTACCTCGTCCAGAACATCCCGGCAAAGCCGCTGGTGCGCTGGGAGCTGGACCGGGTCTATGCCCTGCCCTACACCCGCCGGTATCACCCCATCTACGAGGCCATGGGCGGTGTGCCCGCCATCCGGGAGGTGCAGTTCTCCATCATCCAGAACCGCGGCTGCTTCGGCGGCTGCAACTTCTGTGCCATCCAGCTGCATCAGGGCCGCCGCGTGACCAGCCGCAGTGCCGACAGCATCGTGGCCGAGGCCGAGCGGATGACCCATGAGCCGGATTTCAAGGGCTACATCCACGACATCGGCGGCCCCACGGCAAACTTCCGCTTCCCGTCCTGCCGCGAACAGATGCTGCGGGGCATGTGCAATGGCGGCAAGCACTGCCTGGCCCCCACGACCTGCTCCCACATGATCGTGGACCACAGCGACTATCTGAAGATCCTGCGCCGCGTCCGGGAGCTGCCGGGCGTCAAGAAGGTCTTCGTCCGCTCAGGCCTGCGCTATGATTACGTCCTGGCTGACCACAACAAGGCTTTCGTCAAGGAACTCTGTCAGTATCACGTCAGCGGCCAGCTGAAAGTGGCGCCGGAACACGTCGTCAAGCACGTGACGGACCTCATGGGCAAGGCCGACGTCCATGCCTTCCTGAAGTTCAAGGACTGGTTCGATGAAGCCAACCGGGAACTGGGGAAGAAACAGTACCTCGTCCCGTATTTCATGTCCAGCCATCCCGGCTGTACCCTGAAAGATGCCGTCGCCCTGGCCGAATTCCTGCGGGATATGCATATGCAGCCGGAACAGGTACAGGACTTCATCCCGACGCCGGGCAGCCTGTCGACGGCCATGTACTATACAGGCCTCAATCCCTTGACGGGTGAAAAAGTCTACGTCGCCCGCCGGCCGGAAGAGAAACAGATGCAGCGGGCCCTGATGCAGTATAAGAACCCGGCCAATTATGATATTGTCTATAAGGCCCTGTGCCTGGCCGGCCGACGGGACCTCATCGGGTACGGCCCCAAATGCCTCATCGCGCCGCGGCGCCATCAGGCAGGGAGACGGCCCGATAAGGCCGGCCGGCATGTCGCTCCGCCCCGCAGGCAGGGGAGGGGACCGGCTAAGACTAGAAAATTCAGGTGAAGCTAATGAAGAAATTCGTGCCCTTTATCGTGCTCAGCCTCTTCGTCATCCTGCTCCTGAGCCTGTGCGGGCCCATCCTGGTACAGCGCCAGCAGGAAGAAGCACAGCGGGCGTATGAAGCCGAACGCCATCTCGTCGTCTTTTCCGACTTGCCTCAGGATGTCAATGACGGCCTGGCCCAGCGCTTTTACGAACATAAACATCTGCGCGTCCAGATCTATTCCAAGAGCGACAGCGAGATCCGCCAGTCCCTGAAGGACGACGGCGGCGTCAAGCCCGATATCCTCATCGCCTCGGAAGACGACTTGCAGGCTCAGAAGAAAAATGGCATCTTGCAGCCCTACGCCTCACCGGTGACGGATAAAGTGCCGCCGTCCATGAAGGACCCGGAACAGCTCTGGAATGGCCTCTGGTATAACCCTATGATCTTCGTCCTCAGCCAGGCCTATTACGAACGGCGGGGCATGCAGATCCAGTCCTGGGACGACCTGTTGACCGACCCGGGTATGGTCCTGGCTTTCCCGGACCTGGCATCCATGGATATGGCCGGCGAGTTCCTCTGTTCTTTTGTGGAAATGAGAGGCATGGAGGACAGTGCCCGCTACCTGAGCTCGCTCCAGAGCCATGTAGCGGCCTATTCTAAGTCCATGTCGGTCAATGTCCGCCGCGTAGCCAGCGGCGAAGCCGATATGGGCGTCGCCGACGCGTCCGTCGCCCGGCAGTATTACAAAGACGGGGCGCCGATCTTCATCCTCTATCCCCAGGACGGTACATCGTACTGGCTGACCGGTGCGGCTGTCACCAACTGGTGTGAAGATGGAGAATTGACCAATGCCTTCATCGACTGGCTCTATTCGCCCGATGCTATTGACGTCTTGCGGCAGAGACACATTTTTTTGAGCGAAGCCCTGCCGCCGGCCAACCCGGAAGTCGATGCCAAAGGCCGGGAGCTCGTCTTATTCCCCGTAAAAAAACAGTATTCTGATCAGGGCCGCCGCGATTTGCAGGCCTGGTGGATCAAATCAATTCGCTTCGGAAAGGAAAAGTAAAGATACATGGAAAAAATCGGATTTGTCAGCTTAGG
>OODH01001470.1_pt1 | contig 13901 bp, 10 predicted proteins | sample 1671391 | NCBI WGS metagenome assembly OODH01 (sample SAMN06348152, study PRJEB24527) | human gut metagenome | biome: human gut; feature: ankylosing spondylitis patient; material: feces | host: Homo sapiens | place: China | collected 2015-10 | reverse complement strand
GGGTGCGGCTCCTTTCCGCCGCCGGGTGCGACGCGCTGGTCTTCGGGGCCGAGACGCCGGACGCCGCCCTCCTGATGCAGGCAGCCCGCGTCCTGCTGTGCGCGGACTACCGCGCCGCCCTCAAGGCCCAGCTGTCCGATGGAGCCAGAAACTTTGCTGCCGCGCGGCAGGCTGCGGTGGAAGCGCTCTGCCCCGGCACTCCGCTGGCCGCCCTGCTGGACAAGCCCAACAACAACCTGGCCGTGGAATACTGCAAGGCCATCCTCGAACTGGCCCCCGCCATGACGCCGGTCCCGCTGCCCCGCCAGGGCGCAGACCACGGGCAGGAACTGGCCCCGGACGCTGTCCGCTTCGCCAGTGCCAGCGCCCTGCGGAAGCTCTGGCAGACCGGCGGGGCGGATGCCGTAGCCCCTTATGTGCCCGAAGCTGTCCTTCCCTTCTACCGGGAGGCCTTCGCCGCCGGGCAGTACACCGATTTTGACGCGGAAGGCCGCTGCGAGCTGGCCCTGCTCCGCTCCCGCTGCGTGGGGCAGACGCCGTTTGCTGCCGTGCGGGGCGTTTCGGAGGGTCTGGAACACCGGCTGGAACGGGCCGTGCGGGCCAGCACCACCCACGAAGAGCTGCTGGACGCCCTGACCACCGTGCGCTATCCCCGCGCCCGGATGCGCCGCCTTGCCATGGACGCCGCGCTGGGCTATGACGACGCCCTGCCCGCCCTGCCGCCTTATCTCCACCTGCTAGGGGCCCGCCGGGAAGCCCTTTCTTTATTAAAGGAAGCACACCTTCCCGTCTCGCATGCGCTGATGCGCCTGAAGGACGAAAACGACGCCTGCGCCCGGATGGTCTCCGCCCAGCTCACGGCCAGCGATTTTTCCGCGCTCTGCCGGAAAACACCGGAGCCTATGGGCGGCGCACTTCGTCAAAAAATTATCTTTTTGACGAAGTGACAAAATTTTTCGCAAAAAAATTGGCAGATACGCTCTTGTATCACGAGGGGCATCCGGTGTAGAATAATAGAGAACATTGGATACAACGAAGCGTCCCCAGAATGGGCGCAAGAGGAGGAACTGCATGGCACTTCATGTTCTGGACGAAGCCAACCGCTGCCTCGGCTGCAAAAAGCCGATGTGTCAGCAGGGCTGCCCCATCCACACCAACATCCCGGAGGTCATCCGTCTGCTCAAGGCAAACGAGCTGGATGCCGCAGGCCGGATGCTGTTCGAAAACAACCCCCTGACCACGGTCTGCTCTCTGGTCTGCAACCACGAGAACCAGTGCGAGGGCCACTGCATCCGCAACCGGATGCCCAGCCACGACCCGGTCCACTTCTCCATCATCGAGGACTACATCTCCACCACCTATGCCAACAAGATGGTGGCCGGTCCCTCCCCCAAAAACGGCATGAAAGCCGCTGTGGTCGGTGCCGGCCCTGCCGGCCTGACCATCGCGGTGCTGCTGGCGCGCTGGGGCTACGACATCACCATCTTTGACGCCCGCGACAAGATCGGCGGCGTCATGCGGTACGGCATCCCCAACTACCGTCTGCCCGACAGTGTGCTGGACGACTTCCAGTATCACCACCTGGACCTGAAGGGGATCCGCTTCCGCCCCAACACCGCCATCGGCAAGACCATCACCATCGACGATCTCTTCCGCGACGGTTACAGGAGCGTCTTCATCGGTTCCGGTCTGTGGAAGGCCAACGCCATGCACATCAAGGGCGAGACCCTGGGCAATGTGGCGTTTGGCATCGACTACCTGGCCAACTCCAAGGCGTTCCACCTGGGCAGCGACATCGCCGTCATCGGTGTGGGCAACTCCGCCATGGACTGCGCCCGCACCGCCATCCGGAACGGTGCCCGCCATGTGACCTGCTACGCCCGCCGCGATGAAACCTGCATCAGCGCCTCCGAGTACGAGGTGCGCTACGCCAAACTCGAAGGCGTGGGCTTCCGCTTCTGCAAGGCTCCCGTCGAGATCCGCGAGAACGGCCTCATCTGCCGCGACACCGTCAAGGGCGAGGACGGCAAGTTCACCCAGGTGGAGGGCAGCGAGACCTTCTACCCCCACACCGGCGTCATCGTCTCGGTGAGCCAGGGTTCCGAGAGCAACCTCGTCAAGACCACCACCGGCATCGAGACCAACCAGCGCGGCCTGCTCACCGTCAGTGAGGACGGCAGCACCACCCGCCCCGGCGTCTTTGCAGGCGGCGATGCGGTCATGGGTGCCCGCACCGTCGTCGAGGCTGTTGCCATCGCCAAGCAGGTGGCGCAGTCCATGGACGAGTATATGAAGAGCTTGCCCGCTGATACCACCCCAGACCCCTACGCCGGCATCCCCACCTTCGAGACGCCCACCTCGGATGTGCTCGGCAAACAGAGCATCGAATGAACCCAGCCAGCCCGGCCCCGCCGCCGGGCTGGCTTTTTATGTCGGATCTGTAAATATTCGGAGCCTTTCACATTCTTAGCCAATTCTTAGTTGCCCTGCATCGTCATTTCTTGTATACTAAAGATAAATCACAGCGTGATTATTCCAAAGAGGATACCTGTTTTTGTCATTCCGACGCAAAACAGGTCCAGAAAGGTCGGTGGACACTATACGCAAAGGTTCGCTTCCCAAACTGCGGGAAAAACTGCTCGAAGCACTGCAGGCCGTGCTGCCCATCGTGGCGATCGTGCTGGTGCTCTGCTTTTCCATCGCGCCGGTCTCCCCCAGCATCCTGCTCTGCTTTCTGCTGGGTGCGGCCATGATCATCGTGGGCATCATGTTCTTTACCCTGGGTGCCGAGATGAGCATGAGTCCCATGGGCGAGCGGGTGGGCGCGGTGCTGACCCGGAGCCGCAGCGTCCCCCTCATCATCGGGGTGGGTTTTGCGCTGGGCTTCCTCATCACCATCTCTGAGCCGGACTTGCAGGTTCTGGCCAACCAGGTCCCCTCCATCCCCAACATGACGCTCATCCTCTCGGTCGCGGCGGGCGTGGGCTTCTTCCTCGTCGTGGCCTTCCTGCGCATGCTGCTTGGCATCGCGCTGCCCAAGCTCCTCGTCGTGTTCTACGGGCTGATCTTCGTGCTGGCGGCTTTCGTGCCCAAAGAGTTCCTGGCCGTCGCCTTTGACTCCGGCGGCGTGACCACCGGCCCCATCACGGTGCCCTTCATCATGGCGCTGGGCGTCGGTGTGGCCGCCATCCGAAGCGACCGCCACGCGGCAGACGACAGCTTCGGCCTCGTGGCCCTCTGTTCGGTCGGCCCCATCCTGGCCGTTCTGCTGCTGGGCATCCTGTTCCGGGCCAGCGACAGCGCCTACGTCCCGCCCATCCTGCCCGATGTGGGCGACTCGGTGGAGCTGTGGCAGCTGTTCCATGTCAGCCTGCCCACTTACTTCAAAGAGATCGCCACCTCGCTGCTGCCCATCGTGCTGATGTTCGGCGTCTTCCAGCTGGTGGCCCTCAAACTCGACCGCCGGACGCTGGGCCGCATCGGCGTGGGCCTGGCCTATACGTACATCGGTCTTGTGTTTTTCCTCACCGGAGCAAACGTTGGTTTTATGCCAGCGGGTAATTATCTGGGCCAGGTGCTGGCCGGGCAGACCTTCCGCTGGCTCCTCGTTCCCATCGGGATGCTCATCGGCTACTTCATCGTCAAGGCCGAGCCGGCTGTCTACGTCCTGAACAAGCAGGTCGAGGAAGTCACCGACGGTGCCATCTCCGCCGGGACGATGGGCGCGGCCCTCTCGGCCGGTGTCTCCCTCTCGGTCGGCCTCGCCATGGTGCGGGTGCTCACCGGGATCTCCATCCTGTGGTTCCTCATCCCCGGCTATGCGTTCGCCATCGGCATCTCGTTCGTGGTGCCCAAGCTCTACACCGCCATCGCGTTCGATGCGGGCGGCGTTGCCTCCGGCCCCATGACGGCCACCTTCCTGCTGCCGCTGGCGCAGGGTGCCTGTGCGGCGGTGGGCGGCAACATCGTCACCGATGCGTTCGGCGTGGTGGCCATGGTCGCCATGACCCCTCTCATCACCGTGCAGCTCATGGGCCTGATGGCGCAGCTCAAGCAGCGCCGCGCCCGCAGCGCCCAGCCGGTGCACACCACCCCCGCGCTGGCCTTTGCCGACCTGCCGGATGACGCCATCATCGAGCTGTAAGGAGGTCTTTGCGTGAATTCACTTTACTGGCTGGTCACCATCACCGACCGCCGCTCCACCGACGCCTTTCTGGCTCTGTATGCCGAGTTCGGTGTCACGGTCAGCCTGCGCACCGTCGGCTCCGGCACCGCCGTGCAGGAGACGCTTTCCACCCTCGGCCTGGAAAAGACCGAGAAAGCCGTCCTCTTTGCCATGATCACCGCCGACACCTGGCCCAGGCTCCAGAAGGGCCTGCGCCGCAAGCTGCAGATTGACGTGCCCGGCACCGGCATCGCCTTCATCGTGCCGGTCAGCAGCATCGGCGGCAAGCGCGCCCTGCAATTCCTGACCGAACACCAGACCTTCACCGTAGAGGAGGAGAGCACCTTGAAAGATACCCGCTATGAGCTGCTGCTCGTCATCGCCAACCAGGGCCACACCGGTTCCATCATGGATGCGGCCCGCGCCGAGGGAGCCGGCGGCGGCACCGTCATCCACGCCAAGGGCACCGGCATGGAGGGGGCCGCCCACTTCATGGGGGTGGAGCTGGTCAACGAAAAGGAGCTGGTCCTCATCGTCTCCCACACCGCCCAGAAGAACGCGATCATGAAAGCCATCATGCGCAAGGCCGACCCCAAAGCCGGGGCCATCGTCTTCTCCCTGCCCGTCACCGATACGGCGGGCCTGCGGCTTCTGGAGGAAGAATCATAATCCTAACAAGAAAACGGCACCCGGTGGGTGCCGTTCTTCTTGTGATTGCATCTTATTGCATCGCAGGCGTGGATTTTTTCATATTTATCCTGTATCATAGGAGAAAGGAGGGAGCTTCTATGAACTACACGCATCGCCGCCAGCTCTTCTGGAACAGCCTTGTCATCGTCTTTGGCAACGCGCTCTACGCGCTGGCGGTCGCCTTATTTCTGGAGCCTGCCGGGCTCGTGACCGGCGGTGCCACCGGCATCGCGCTGGCCTTCGGGCGGCTGACGGGCCTGTCCGTCTCCGGCTTTCTGCTGGTGTTCAACCTGGCCATGCTGGTCTGGGGCTGGGCCGTTCTGGGCCGCGCCTTTGCGCTGAACACGCTGGCCAGCAGCATCCTCAGCCCCGTTTTTCTGGCGCTGTGGGAGCGGCTTCTGGCCGACCGCGTCCTCACCGAGGACATCTTCCTGTGCACGGTCTTCGCGGGGCTGGGCATCGGCGTGGCACTGGGGCTGGTCATCCGGGCCGGTGCCTCCACCGGCGGCATGGACATCCCGCCGCTGGTGCTCCAGAAATGGTTCCGCCTGCCGGTGTCTCTCACGATGATGGTCTTCGACATCGCCATCCTGCTGGTGCAGGCGCTCTTCAGCCCGCCGGAACAGGTGCTCTACGGCATCGTGATGGTCATCCTGCACACCATCGTCATGGACAAAATGCTCCTCCTGGGCGACAGCCGCACCCAGGTCAAGATCGTCAGCACCCGGTCGGACGAGATCCGGGATGCCATTCTGGAACAGATTGACCGGGGCGTGACCATCCTCCACGGCGAGGGCGGCTACACCCACGAGCCTGCTGAGGTGCTGCTCAGCGTCGTTTCCAACCGGGAGCTGCCCAAACTCGAAAAGCTCGTCCATTCCATTGACCCGGAATGCTTTCTCATCGTCAGCCGCGTCACCGAAGTCAGTGGGCGCGGTTTCTCGCTGGAAAAGCAGTATCAATAAAATCAAACGGAGGTACCCACTATGAATCAGTTCACCCATCCCGTCGGACGGCGCAGCGCCACCCTGACCGGCTATGTCCAGCAGACCAGCAGCGCCCTGCCCAACCTGAACGTCTGCCCCGCCGTCCTCATCTGCCCCGGCGGCGGCTATGCCTACTGCACCGACCGCGAGGCCGAGCCAGTGGCGCTGGCCTTTCTGAATGCCGGTTACAACGCCTTCGTGCTGCGGTATACCGTCAGCACCAGCTGCCCTGGTGCCGAGGTGTTCGACAATGCGCTGGCCGAGGCGGAGGAGTCGCTCATCTACCTGCATGACCACGCGGAAGAACTCCACATCGACCCGGACAAGATTGCCGTGCTGGGCTTTTCCGCCGGTGCCCACCTGACCGGTGCATTGGGCACCATGGGCCGCATCCGCCCCGCCGCCCTGCTGCTGGGCTACGGCGTCTACGCCGCGGACGGTGTCGCCATGGGCGTCCAGATGCCCAATGTGCTGAACCACATCGACGCCCAGACGCCGCCTTCCTTCCTGTTCGCGACCCAGGGCGACCGGCTCGTGCCCGCCTCGAACTCGCTGGACTTTGCCTCCCGCCTGGCGGCGCTGCACACCCCCTATGAGATCCACATTTTCTCCTACGGCGACCACGGTGCTTCGCTGGGCACCCTCAACGTCACCGCGCCCCGCAGCTATGAGAACCCGGATCTCGCCCACTGGTTCCCGATGGCCCTGCGCTTTCTGGAACACATCTTCCGGCATGACGAACTTGTGCCCCAGCCCGTAGAGGCCACGGAGTATGGCCCGGACATGCGGATCGGCAAGCTGCTGGATGACCCCGCCAGCGCCCCGCTGCTGGCAGAGCATCTGCCGGAGCTGGTCGAACTTGTCCAGACCTATCCCGACTGCCGCGCCCTGACGCTGAAGAAGTTCCAGCTCTTCACCCAGACCCTCCCGCAGGAGCGCTTTGACGCCTGTGTCAAGGCACTGACTGCACTCAACTAAGCAAAAACGAGGCTGCCCGCATCCCGCGGACAGCCTCGTTTTTTTGTTGCTTTTTTACAGCAGCGGTGCCAGCACTTTGAGCAGCATGCCCAGCGCACGGAACAGCCACCGCCCCTGCCAGATGCTTCTGGGGTCGTTTTCCACGGTGCGGCACTGTTTCAGTGTCGCCTGAAAATCTGCCTCAATGTCCTGGATGCAGGGGGCATCCGTCAGCCAGACCGCATCTTCAAAGTGGTGGTACAGGCTGCGGTAATCGAGGTTGATGGTGCCCACCACGGCCTCCCGGTCGTCCACGACAAAGACCTTTGCATGAACAAAGCCCGGCGTCCACTCGCTGATCTTCACCCCCGAATCCAGCAGGGACGAATAATGGGTCTTGGCCAGCGAGTTCGCAAATTTTTTGTCCGCGATGCCCGGCAGGATGAGGTGGACGTCCACACCGCGCTCGGCGGCAAACTTCAGGGCCGTTTCCAGCTCGCCGTCTAAAATCAGGTAGGGCGTCATGATGTGGATGTACCGCCGCGCCCGGTTGAGCAGGTCGATGTAGACCATCTCGCCCACCCGCTCACCATCCAGCGGGCAGTCCCCATAGGGAGCCGCCGTGCCTCTGGCATTTTCCGGCACCGGGATGGGCTCGGCAAGAAAGGCGTCGAACTCCGGCTCTTTCAGGATGCACCACATCTGCAAAAACAGCGCGGTCAGCGAGCGGACCGCCTCGCCCTCCAGCATGATAGCGGCATCCTTCCAACGGCCATACTTTTCCACCTGGTTGATGTACTCATCGGCCAGGTTCACGCCGCCGGTAAAGCCCACCCGCCCGTCGATGACCAGGATCTTCCGGTGGTCGCGGTAATTGTAGTGGGTAGAGACGAACGGCTGCACCGGGCTGAACACCTTGCACTGGATGCCCAGCGCTTCCAGCCGCCGGGGGTAATCGCGCGGCAGGGTCGAAAACTCGCAGGTGCCGTCGTACATCACCCGGACATCCACCCCCGCTGCAGCCTTGCGGGCCAGCACTTCCAGCACCCGGCCCCAGAACAGCCCCTCGTCGATGATGAAGTATTCGACAAAGATGTACTTTTCTGCCGTTTCCAGCTGGCGCAGCAATTCCTCGAACTTGGCCTCGCCGCTGGGGAAGTAGGTCATGGCGGTGTTCTCATACACCGGGAAGCCGCCGCCCCGCCCATACAGATAGGTCGCCAGCGACGCCGCGCCGGGTTCGGACGCTTCCAGCTTCTGGACGACCGATTGGTTTTGCGGCAGCTGGGTGCGCAGCACATCTTCCAGTTCCAGCAGCCGTTTGCGCAGGATGTTGTGGCCGAAGTTGCTCTTCACATAGAAGAACAGCGGCACACCCACCACCGGAAAGAGCGCAATGACCACCATCCAGGTGATCTTTGCACTGTTGTCCATCTTTCTGTTCAGCAGATAGAGGACCATGGCCGCCGTAACGACCACACTGCCGCCGAAGTAGTGGGGCAGCAGATTGCCGAACCAGCGGAAGATACTGACCAGCAGCCCCACCTGAAGCAGCAGGAGCAGCAGCACCAGCCCGAACCGGCTGAAGATGGCGTGAATGACCCCCTTCTGGCCCTTTTTCAGCAGCCGGAGGCCGCCGTCCTCAAACTTCTGGGCGTAGCTTTTGACATTTTGTTTCAGTTTGTCCTTCTGCATGGCAGCTCACCTCCTGCGCAGGGTCACAGCGAACATTCCCTGCGCGGCATGGCAGGCCTCCACCAGCGCCTTGGGCTGGCAGTAGAGGCCGTGGTTGTGCCATGGGTCATTGAACCAGTAATGCTCTGCATCGTAGCCCACCAGCAGCAGGCAGTGCTCGTTGCACTTCCAGGCAAAGTCGGTGCCGTCGGCCAGCAGCAGATGACCGCTGCTGCTCAGCTTGGCTGTGTAGCTCGTCTTGCTGCCGGTCTCGGTCTTAGCGCTGTCGGCGTAGGTCACGGTGTCGGTGACCTCGTTGACGATGGGGGCCGAGCCCGCGTTGCTGACGCCGGAGTCCTCGGCACTCTCGTTGACCTGGCTTGCCTGGACGATCTTCTCTTTAACGGCCTTGACGTCCGCCTTGTAGACGACCTTTTCTTTGACTGTCACGGTCTGGGCCTCGGGCTGCGTGTAGCCCTCGATGGGCTGGACCGCCAGCGTGTAGTCGCCGGGGGTCATGTCCTCGGCCAGCGCGGTGCCGGTCTCGGTATCCAGCTCGTAATCCGTGGCATTGCCCTTGGCGTCGGTCAGTGTGATGGTTGCCGCCACGCCCAGCAGCGGGGTCTTTTCGTTCTCGGCGTCATCCTCCTTCGCGCTTTTGGACGGCGTCGGGGACGGCGAGGCGGACGCATCGGGCGTGGGGCTGGGCTCGGGCGCGTTCTCGACGTAGAGTGTCACACCGACGTCCTGCTGGATGACGCTGGCCTCCATCGTCAGCGGCTTGTCCGGCTCCGGCGTGGGGCTCGGCGTCGGGGAAGGGGTCGGCGTGGCCGCCGTCTCGGGGGTGGCCGTCACGATGGGCGTGGGGCTGGGTTCGGGTGCGGAGAGCGGACCGACGCTGGCCGCAAACGCGCCCAGGCCGATGCTGGCGGTCAGCACCACCGCCGTGCCGCCCGCGGCCAGCTTATACAGCGGCAGCCGCGCAAAGGTGCTGCCGGAGAAATACCGCATGGGGTTCTTCTTATTAAACATTCCTGTTCCTCACAGTTAAAAAGCGATAAACTATTACAAAATGAATCATACCACGAAAAAGGCCCCCGCCGCAAGTGGGCAGGGGTGGAAAATCGCACAGAAAAACGCCGAAATTTTCAACATCCATAGGGTCTGTTTGTGGATAATTGTGACACCGCGGACACAACTTTCCGGGCATCTAGTGGTCGCGGCTGCCGTCAGGTGCCAGCAGTTGTGTTGGGCAAAAATTCCTCCACCAATAAATCGACACACGCACCGTAGCTGAGCTCCGACCCCGCAAGAAACGGCCAGCGCCCGGTCAGCGGGTCGTAGAGGTGGCTGTACCCCGCAAAAATTTCGTTTTTGTACTGTTTATTATAGAAGAATAGCACCATGCTTGCAAGCCGGTTGCCTTCCCACGCGGGGGAGGGCTTAGGGGGACTGGATTTTTACGTTTGATTTGCTATAATAAGCGTAGAGGATGCAGGGGCGGATGCAGGCATCGACCCCTGCAGCAAACGGAGGGCAATATAGGAGAGCAATATAAGAGGTAAACACCATGCAATACGTCAATTTCGGCGCCACAGGCTTACAAATCTCCCGCCTTGGGTTTGGCGGCATTCCCATTCAGCGCATCGACCAGCCCGGCACGCGGGAGCTGCTGATCGCCGCGCATAAGGCGGGCATCAATTACATCGACACCGCCCGCGCCTACACGGTCAGCGAGGCATGGATCGGCCAGTCACTGGAGGAGGCCGGGCTGCGGGATGACTTCATTCTGGCGACCAAATGCCGCGCGCTGACCAAAGCCGACATGGAGGCCGAGATCGCCACGAGCCTGAAAAACCTGCGCACCGACCACATCGAGCTGTTCCAGTTCCACAACCCGAGCCTCGACGGCCTGAAAACCATTCTGGCGCCCGGCGGCGCAATGGAGGCGCTGCTCGAGGCAAAGGCCAGGGGCATCGTCGGGCATATCGGCATCACGGCGCACTTGGCCGCCGTGTTTGAGGCAGCGCTGGACATCCCCGAGATCGAGACGATCATGTTCCCGTACAACATCGTGGAGCAGCAGGGCAGGGAGCTGATCGACCGCTGCGCCGCGGCGGGCAAGGGTTTTATCGACATGAAGCCGCTGGCGGGCGGTGCCATTGAGGATGGCCGCCTGGCACTGCGGTACGTGCTGTCCAACCCGGCAGTCACGGTGTCTATCCCCGGCATGGCGACGGTGGAGGAGCTGAACGCCAACGTGGCGGGCGCGGCCAACACCGCCCCGCTCACGCCCGAGGAGGAGGCCGCCTGCCAGAAAGTGCGCGACGCGCTGGGCACCCAGTTCTGCCGCCGCTGCAACTACTGTGCGCCCTGCACGGTGGGGATTTCCATCCCCAGTGTGTTCCTGTTCCAGGGGTATCTGAACCGCTACGGCCTGCAGCAGTGGGGCCGCGAGCGCTATGCGACGCTGCAGACCAAGGCTGGTGCCTGCATCCGGTGCGGTGCCTGTGAGCCGCGCTGCCCGTACAACCTGCCGATCCGGCAGATGATGCAGAAGGCCGCGGAGGATTTTGGGAAGTAAGGGTAGATAAAACAAGGCGTAGGGGCGGATTCCATATCCGCCCGTGGGGGCTTTCGCAGCCGCAAGCTGCCCGGGCGCATATAGAATGCGCCCCTACAGGGTCAACAGAATAAAGCGGCCTTCCCACAATCGCACATTTGCCGGTAAGCCGCGGGCCGGGCATGCCCGGCCCCTACCGAGTTACAGCCCGTAAATGGGCAATCGGGATGAACTCTGCCCTCATCAATCCGCTTCGCGGCCAGCTTCCCCCACGGGGGAAGCCTTTTTTTGTTTCTGAATATTGTTTTTTGCTGGGCGAACGTGTATAATTTAATCTGTATAATTTTGTGCAATAATGTGAGGAATGAGTGCTATGCTTTCCGACCCCCAGCTGCATTATCTTGATAACGCCGCCACGTCCCGGGTGGACCCGGCGGTGGCGCAGGCCGTCAGCGAGGCGCTGACTGAGCTTTGGGCCAACCCCAGCAGCCTGTATGACCCCGCCGTTGCCGCGCAGGATGCCATTGCCGCGGCCCGCGCCCGCGTGGCCAAAACGCTGCACTGCCGCAGCGATGAAATCTACTTCACGGCCTGCGGCAGTGAGGGCAACAACATGGCCGTGACCGGCGCGGCCCGCCCGCGTAAGCACTGGGGCAATAAGATCGTCGTCACGGGCTTTGAACACCCCAGCGTGCAGCGCCCCATCCGCGCGTTGAAGGACGAAGGCTTCACCGTCGTCGAGGTCATGCCCGGGGCGGACGGACGCATTGACACGCAGAAATTCCTGGCCGAGATCGACAAAAACACGGTGCTGGCCGCCTGCATGGCCGTCAACAACGAGACCGGCGCCGTGCAGGACATCGCGGCGCTGGGCAAGGGCATCAAGGCGCGCAACAGCCGCACCCACTTCCATGTGGACGCCGTGCAGGCGTGGCTGCGCATGCCCATCGACCTGCAGAAATGGCGCGAGGTCGATACGCTCTCCGTCTCCGGCCACAAGGTCCACGCGCCCAAGGGCGTCGGCGCACTGTTCATCCGGGACAGCCAGCGCCAGACGCTCAAACCGCCCTATCTTGGCGGCCATCAGGAGCGCGGCCTGCGCCCCGGCACCGAGAACACGCCCTACATTGTGGGTCTCGGCGTGGCCGCCACGCAGGGCCAGCAGAAACTGCGCCCCCGCATTGCACACATTGCCGCGCTGAATCGGCAGCTGCGCGCGGGGCTTGAAGAATTGGACGGCATCACGCTCAATTCGACCGACGACGCGGTGGGGGAGATTGTGAATTTCTCCACCGGCTGCATCAACAGCCAGACCTTCATCAACTACCTGAACACCCGCGCGGTCTATGTCTCGGGCGGCTCTGCCTGCGACAAGGGCGAGCCGAGCCACACCCTGCTGGCCATGGGCTGCGCCGACCTGACCGTCCGCACCGCCCTGCGCGTGAGCTTCTGCGCCGATAACACCGCCGAGGACGTGGACGCGCTGCTGGCGGGGCTGCGGGACGGGCTGAAGGAGCTGCAGCATATTTAAAGCTGTGATGCCTTCCCCCTTGGGGCTGCGCCCGCAGGCGCGTGTCGGAGCGCAACCGCCGTAGGCGGCTCTTAGCGCGTAGACTGAAGGTGGCTGTGGCCCCGACCACAGCCGGATGAGGGGCGGCCTTGCTGGTGTGACCCGTGAACGGGTTGCCGCAGTAAACTTTTCCCTCATCAGCCGCTGCGGCGGCAGCTTCCCCCAAGGGGGAAGCCAAGGATTTATATGGAAAGGAATATTCCTATGAAAGAACTCATCCTCGCCTATCAGGGCGAAATGACGCTGAAGGGCCTGAACCGCGGCAAGTTTGAGGCGCGGCTGGCCAAGACGATCCGCTGGCGGCTGGAGCCGCTGGGCAAGTTCAAGGTCTATCAGGCCCAGAGCACCGTTTTCATCGAGCCGAAGGAGGACGGCCTCGACATGGACGAGGCGTTCCGCCGCGTGTCCCATGTGTTCGGCATCGTGAAGCTGAGCCGCGCCGTCGAGTGCCCGAAGGACTTTGCCGCAATATGCGAGACCGCCGAGGCGTATCTCGGCGAGACGCTGCGCGGCATCCGCACCTTCAAGGTCGAGGCCAAGCGCGCCGACAAGACCTACCCGATGAAGAGCCCCGAGATCTGCCGCGAGCTGGGTGCCTACCTGCTGGACAAGCACCATCATCTGCGTGTCGACGTGCATAACCCGCAGCTGGAGATCATGGTGGAAATTCGCGACTACGCCGCCTATGTCCACGGCCCCAAGGTCGAAGCCGCGGGCGGTCTGCCCGTCGGCACGAGCGGGCGCGCGCTGAACCTGCTGTCCGGCGGCATCGACAGCCCCGTCGCCGCATGGTGCATGGCCCGCCGCGGTCTGGCGCTGCACCACATCCACTTTGCCAGCCCGCCGTACACGAGCCTGCGCGCCAAGCTGAAAGTGCGCGATCTGGCCCGCGAGCTGGTCGAGTACACCGGCAACTGCACGCTGTTCGTCGTGCCCTACACGAAGCCGCAGGAGTATATCCGTGACAACGCGCCCGACGTGCTGTTCACGGTTCTGATGCGCCGCAGCATGCTGCGCATAGCCAATCAGGTGGCGAAAAAGCTCGAGCTGCAGGCCCTCATCACCGGCGAGAGCCTGGCTCAGGTCGCCAGCCAGACCATGGCCGCGCTGGCCTGCACAGACCAGGCGCAGGACCTGCCCGTGCTGCGCCCCTGCATCGGCATGGACAAGATCGAGATCATCAATATTTCGCGTAAGATCGGTACATTTGAGACGTCCATCGAGCCGTATGAGGACTGCTGCACGATCTTTACACCGAAAAATCCAGTGACCAAGCCGCATCCGGAAAAAGCGGAA
>OODH01001448.1_pt1 | contig 14122 bp, 19 predicted proteins | sample 1671391 | NCBI WGS metagenome assembly OODH01 (sample SAMN06348152, study PRJEB24527) | human gut metagenome | biome: human gut; feature: ankylosing spondylitis patient; material: feces | host: Homo sapiens | place: China | collected 2015-10 | reverse complement strand
CCCCCGCCCCCGCCTTTCCCGGGCTTTCAGGCCGTGGCCTCGTCACGCTCAGGGAAAGGCCGGGGGCCATAAGGATCGCCATGTCGTTCAATGCCATGACCGCACAGGAAAAGCCGGATCGCGTCATCGCCAATGACGGCTTTTTCCCGGAACTGTCCTTGCGCACGTTCCTTGACCTCTACCGTTTGCCCGGCGAATACGCCGCGGATCTGGTGGCCGATCACCTTTCTCTGGCCGTGGTCTGGGCAAACCGCCAGCTTGAGGCGTGGAAAGAGGCCCGGAAGGGGGAGGGCTGCTCAACCCTTGGCGACGTGCCGCTGCACGGCGTCCCCGGGGCGTCGCTCGTCGTCTATCAGCGGGCCGTTTTTTGCCAGGCCAAGGGAATGCTGCTGGCGCAGTTCCGCACGGTCGAGCGCCGGGAGGCGGCCAACAACGACGCCAAGGAAGGCCGCGAGACGGCGGACGTCTTTTTCGCCTTTGCCCACGATGCGCTGGCCGACCTGCTCGGCGCTGGCCGCGTGGACATCACGTTGATTTGAGGAGGGGGAACCATGCGGAAGCTTCAGGCCCTTGTCCGGCATATCCTGACTGAGACCGGGATTTCCCGCGAGAACGTAGCCGCGTTCCTTGATCAGGGCGCGGTCATGCTCACCGGGCGGAACCTCGGGCACGGCGTTGAGGTGTGCGTCCTCAAATATGACGGCGTGATCGACATCGAGCGCTCGGACTATGACGGGATCGCATTGCTGGCGCTGGTGTCGGGCTGGCTCCAGAGCCACGACCCCGACCGGGACGGCCTCGAAGATCCGGAGGTGAACGCCGCGGTCAATGACCTTTCCACAACGGACGTCCAGATCGCGGTGGAATTTCAGGAGCGGATCGAAATCATCCCGGATGACGCCGGGCCGATCTCGTTCGCCGGGAAGCGCTGGCGCGTGGCTCCTGTCCCGGTCGACGTGGCCGAGCGCGTGGACGGTATGAGCGGGGGCATCCGCCTATGGACATAAAGGTCACTGTTCAGGGTACGGAGAAGCTGGTCTCGCAGATCGGCGCTATCGCTACCAATGCACAGGAGCGTCACGCCTTGTCGTTTATGGAGGGCAAGAGGGTGATCTCCGCCGCTCGTCGGCGCATCAAGAGGCAGAAGAACCTTGACGGAAGCCCCTTTGCCCCACGCAAAGACAAGAGAAACAAGCGTAATCTTCTTGAAAGTATTTATGAGCGAATCGTAATCAGGGCCAATCTGGACGGTGTGGCCGTTACCTTCAACGGAAAATGGGCGCATTTCGCCTATCAGCAACAGACGGGAACCGGGGAACGTTGGACAGCGGAAAAAGCAGCGAAGGCATACCAGATCACTGCGGAAGGCATGGCGACTCGAGCACAGGCAAAAGCTCTTGTCCGGCTTGGGTTCAGGGAAGGGGGGAAGAAGCATGGGTGGCGGAAAGTGACCGTTCTTCAAATAGAACGCCGTCTGACAATGGCCCAAGCAGGATTGATCATTCGGGCACTTGAAAGCGGGGGAGTGAGAAAAAGCTCATGGAGTGACGCTCCGCCCAAACGTGTTGCTCTCGGGTTAACAGATAAAGAGGCTGACAAGATCATGGTTCAAGTGGCCAAGCAAGCGTTGAAAAAAATAGAACGGGGCAAATTATGAGCATCGGCAAAGTGCAGATCAACAATCTCAACCTTTCGCAGGGAGAGATCACGGCGGTGGAAAACCACCTTCTGTTTGTCGGATCGGGGAAGGGCGACAAGGTAGGGAAGCTCCTCACGGTGAACACGGACAGCGACCTGTCCGGCGTCCTTGCCGGGGCTGACGGCTTGCTGGCTCAGGTGACGGCGGCCCGGGACAACGGGGGCCAGAACTGGTCGGCGTCCGTCATGCTGTACGACGCCGAGGGCGGCGGGATCGCCTCGTGGTCCGACGCCGTGGACGAGGCTATGGAGCTGGCCAAGGTCGAGGGCGTCGTCCTGACGGAGCCCCTTTCCGCCGTTTCCGACATTGAAGCCATGCAAGCCAAGAGCGAGCGGATCATGGCCAAATACATGCGGCCCGTGTGGTTCGCCGGGCGTGCCCCGGCGTTCGACGCCGATTCCCAGAGTTGGGAGGAGTACGCCACGGCGATCAAGCTTCTGACCGCGGATGTGGCCGCAGACGCCTGCCTCGTCACGCCGACGATCTGGGGGCCGGAGCTCGGGACGCTCATGGGCCGCCTGTGCAATGCCGCCGTGACCGTTGCGGATTCCCCGATGCGCGTTGCAACCGGGGCTCTTGTCGGCGCGTGGACGGAACGCCCGGTCGACAAGTCCGGGCGGCGGCTCGACATGAGCGTCCTTGAAGGCCTCGACAAGGCGCGGTTCTCAGTTCCTCAGTGGTACCCCGACTATGAGGGCATGTATTGGGCGGACGGCAACGTGCTGGACGTGAACGGCGGGGATTTTCAGGTCATCGAAAACGTGCGCGTGATCATGAAGGCCATGCGGCGCGTCTATCCGCTGGCCGTGGCCCGCATCGCGGATCGCCGCTTCAATTCCACGCCCGCCAGCGTTGCGCAGAACAAGACGTATTTCATGCGGCCCCTGCGGGAAATGTCCCGCTCCGTGACCATCCTCGGGCAGACCTTCCCCGGTGAGATCTATCCGCCAGAAGACGGCGACATAACGGTGAGCTGGCCCTCCCGTACCAGCGTCGAGCTGTACATGGCGGTCCGGCCCTACAACTGCCCGAAAAAGATCACCTGCAATCTTTTCCTCGATCTCAACAACTACGCGGCATAGGTGAACCATGCAGAGACTCAGCGGCAAAAGTTTCGACGTCACGCTCGGCGACCTCAAGCTCCACATTGAGAAAGCCTCCCTCGACATCGAAGACGGATCGGAAGTGGCCAAGACGGGCGGCGTCCCCAACGGATGGGTCGACGGCGAGGTTTCCGCCAGCGGCGAGATCGAGCTGGACGGCGAGAACGTGAAAATCCTTTCGGAAGCCGCGCGCAACGCGGGTTCCTTCCGCGGCCTCCCGGAGTTCGACCTTCTGTTTTACGGCTCCACCGGAGACGGCGCGGAGATGAAGGTGGAGGCGTTCGGCTGCAAGCTGAAAGTCTCGAAGCTCCTCGACGTCGACGGCAAGGGCGGGGAAAAGCATATCACCACCATCCCCTACATCGTGACGAGCCCGGATTTTGTGCGCATCAACGGAACCCCCTACCTCAAGCCCGAAGAAACGGAGGAACTGTAATGGAACAGGACATGCTGACCACAAGCGAGCCCTTTGATCCGGTTATGGCCGTCTATGACGGAGCCCTTGTGATTAAAGACGTGGCTGCGGGGCTTGAAGAGGATCGCCCCGGCGCGGCCGCTATGCTGCGGATGGTCGCCTGGCATTTGAAGACGGCGGCGGAACTGTTTGACGATGAAGCGTCGGACAGGGACCGCGAATCCCCGCAGGGCGGCCCCTCGCCGTCTCCGGACGGAACGCAGGCGCATACCCATGCCATACATTCGCCTTCATTCGGGGCGGCTCAGGGGAGGAACGGCAATGGCTGATTTCTCCACGGCGCACGCTCCGGTGGCGGTATGGGAAGGCGGCTACGGCAACCATCCGGCTGATCGCGGCGGGGAAACCCTGTGCGGCATCGCCCGCGGGTGCCACCCCGATCTCGCGCTCTGGAAGCTGGTTGACGCCGAAAAGGATCACCCCTCGTTCCGTCAGGGCAGCGCCGCCTTTACCCGGCACCTGCGCCAGATTCCCGGGCTCCTCGAACAGGTGACGGCGTTTTACCGCGGTCTGTTCCATTCGCTAGGTCTGGACTCGGAGGACATGCCGCAAGAGCTGGCGAACGAAATCTATGAGCAGGTCGTCAACCTGGGGCAGGGCGGGCACACGCGCTACCAGCAACGGATCTGCAACGCCTTTAACTACAACCGGAAGACGGGGACGCGCCTGTTCCATGACCTGAAAGAGGACGGCGCGCTCGGGACGCTCACCCGCGCCGCCCTGCGCGTGCTCATTGAAAAGCGCACCACGCAGGCCGTGCTGGTCCACGCCCTGAACGGGGCGCAGGCCATGCACTACATCAACCTTGCGGCCGGAAACGAGACGCAGCGCCGCTTCCTCGACGGCTGGCTTACCCGAACCTATGACCCGGAGGCTACGGCATGATCGACATCACCAGCGTCTACAACGCCCTTTCCGGTTTCGTTGGGGAATACTGGGCAGGGTTCATCGTTACCGCCGTTGTCGCGGTGTGTGCCCTTGCGCAGACGGCTATGTCCCCGCCCACGGAAAACAGCTCCGCCCTGTACAAGATCCTCTATGCCGTGACGGACAAGATCGGCTGCAACTTCTGGAAGGCCAGGAACGCCGTTCCCGGCAATACGGGGAAATGATGTGGCCGGGGCTGAACTGCTCGCCGCGCTGCTCAGGTGGGCGGCATGGCTGCGGGAAGGTCTGGCCGTGGTCCGCCGCCGTCTTTTCCGTGCTCGCGTTGCTGACGATCCTGTCGGCGTGCTCCTCGGGCAGCTTGGGGGAAAGGGCGGCGCGTCCAGTCCTGCCGAGCCTGACCCGGGCGACGGTGAACGGCGTTCCCGGCGTGTGGATGGATGAGCGGGACGCGGGGACGCTGGCGCTGTGGATCGAAGAGGTGAGCCCGTGAGGTTGGAACAACTGCTCGAGGTGTTCGGCTCCTATGTCTGGCCGTTGCTGGTGGGGGCGTTCCTCTACCTGCACCGGATGGGCAGGCGCAACGAGCGCGAACTGTCCGATCTCAGGGTGTACGTGGCCAAGAATTACAACAACAAGGAAGAGCTGAAAAACTTGTTCAACAACCTGCAGCAACACTTCGATACGCGGATTGAAGACGTCAAACAGCTCATCATCAAAAAGGGGCAGTAATGCAGAAAACGATCAGGCTCTCCATCAATGGAACCGACCTTACTTTCGACGTGACCACGGAACTGTACAACAAGTACGTCAACGAAATGATGCCCAACAACAAGGTGGCCCCGGCCCATAACTTCGCCATGCGGTGCGTGGCGGACGGCTCGCGGGAAGACCTGAAAAGCCTTCTGGAGCTTCCCGGCGCGGCCATCCAGATCGCGGGGGCGCTGGTCGACGAGTTCATGCCGGATCTGTCCATCGAATTGGGAAAGTAGCGGAGCGGGCGGAAAAGCTGCGGGAGAACGGCCTGGGCATGTGCCTTGCGCTTTCCCACAAGTGGTTTCCGTCCCGCGCCGTTGATCTGGACAGCATGGCCGAGGCCGTTTTTCTGGAAACGGACTATTGGGAAAAGATGCAGATCGCCGTGGCGAACGGCATAGCGAAAGCCTTTAGGGGGGCGTAGTGGCTACCAAGCTCGAAAAGCTCATGTTCCGGATTGGCGTCAAGGATGACGCTTCCGGTCCCGTAGGCAAGCTCCAGAAGGCGCTGCGCTCGACCTCCCGCATGTCGAAACAGGCATGGGGGCAGCTCGCGGGCGGGGCCATGACCGTGGCGGGGGCGGGGCTGGCGCTTGAGGGCATGGTCTCCCCGGCGCTGGACCTGAACCGCGCCCTTGCCGATGTGTCGTCTCTCGACGTTGACGCCAAGGGGCTCAAGCTGCTGGACGCCACGGCCAAGCAGTACGCCATGAGCTACGGCGGGACGGCGGCGGAGTTCGTCGCCTCTTCATACGCGATCCAGTCGGGCATCGCGGGGCTGGACGCCTCGCAGCTTGCGGACTTTACCCGAGCCTCAAACGTGCTGGCCAAGGCCACGAAAGCGGACGCGGCCACCATGACCAACTACGCCGGGACCATGTACGGCATTTTCAAGCAACAGGCCGACGCGCAGGGCAAGTCCTCGTGGATTGAGGACGTGGCCGGGAAGTCCGCCTACGCCATCCAGATTTTCAAGACCAGCGGCACGGAAATGTCGGCGGCGTTCACGGCGCTTGGCGCCAACGCGACGAGCTCGGGGATCAAGCTTGAGGAGCAGATGGCCATCCTCGGCAAGCTGCAAGCCACCATGAGCGGCTCGGAGGCCGGGACGAAGTACAAGGCGTTCCTTGCGGGGGTGGGACAAGCCCAGAAGGAGCTCGGGCTGAAGTTCACGGACGGGCAGGGCCGGATGCTTCCCGTTTTGCAGATACTCGACAAGCTCAAGAAGAAATACGGGGCGCTCGACGTCCTCGCCGACTCCGACCTCATCAAGAAGGCGTTCGGATCGGACGAGGCCGTATCCATGCTCAAGCTGCTCATACAGGACACGGGCGGGCTGGCCGACAACATCAAGGCGCTGGAAGACATCAAGGGCATGGGGAAGGCGGAGGCTATGGCCCGGAAGATGGTTGATCCCTTCCACAAGCTGAACGCCGCGCTCAACACGGTGTCGGCGGCATGGTGGCAGAAGCTCCTCCCGCCCGTGAACGATGCGGTCGAGGTTTTCAACCGCTTCATGGGCAAGGTGCTGTGGTTCATCGACACCTTCCCGAACATCACGCGCCAGCTTGGGTACGTCGCGCTTACGGTTTCCCTTTCCGCCGTGGCGTTCGGGCTGTTCAATGTGGTTGCCGGACTCGCCAAGCTCGGCGTTCTCGGGCTGTTCAATCCATTCAGTAAACTTATTGGCTTCCTCTTTGGAACAAAGGCCGCTGGCACGGGTGCCGCTGGAGGCGTGGGAGGCCTTGTGAATATATTCGGAGCACTCAAAAAGGCTTGGTTGCTGTTCAACTCAGCCATACTTGGAACCCCTGTCGGGTGGATACTTATTGGGCTCATCGCTGTCATTGCGGCGTTGGCCATCAATTGGGAGGACTTCAAAAAGAATTTTGGGGATACGGCGTTCGGTTCCGCAGTAATCCAGATGGTGCAGGACGTTTGTGCATGGTGGGATCGCCTGACGAATGCCTTTTCGGAAGGAAGCTGGTCGAAAATCTTCATTGAGATCATCAACGCCGTGACAGCGCCTTTGCGGAAGTTCCTGGAGCTGGTCGGGTGGGCGCTGGAAAAGGTCGGGCTCATCGACAAGGATTCCAGCTTTTACGGTATGACGAAGCCGCTGGATGAGAAGGCGTTTGAGACTGTGGGCAAGGTCGCTGGTGGCTTGGAAATGCAGACGCCTGATTATCTTTCGGGGATGCCGGGAACCTATTCCCCACTTCCCCAAGGATACACCCCTCCGGAGAAGCCCAAGACCACGGGAGGGACTCATTCTTGGTTCCGGATGCAAACCCCTGACTACACGATGGGGGTACCCTCGGGTTCCGCCGCCCTGTCTCCGGATAGGGGGATTCCGCAAAAACTGGTCCCCACTTTCCAAGGGATGCAGTATGGGAGCGGGCTGACTGCGACCGCGGGCGTACTCAACAGGCAAGGGCAGACTCCGGCCCCGTCTCCTGCCATCGCTTCATTGAATGCCCCGCGCACGCTGGACGTGCCGCGCGGGGGCATCATGCGGAGCATCACCAACACGACCAACAGCAATACCAACAACCAGAATCAGACCGTCAACATCGGCAGCCAGAACTTTACCATCGAAGGCGAGATCAAAGACGAGAAGCTCCGCGAATATATAGAACTGGGCATAATGTGATGAAGTACATCGACCTCTTGATCAGCAACGACGACCTGACGCCGGACGCCGGGGGCATCCCCGAGAAGATAGCGGACCGGGCGTCCATCGCTCAGGACTTGGTGCATATGATCCGTGAGTCCGGGCTGTTGACGGAGATGCTGGCGAACCGCGACGCGGGAGCGCGGCGGCTCAACATGATCAAGGTCACGCTGGCCGTGGACGATGACGAGCGGATTGTCCCCGGCACGGCGGAAATCACCGAGACGAAACTCGGAACGTATCTTTTGACGGCGGAAACAGTGGACTACGGGCCGATTCTGGCTTCGTTCGAGGTGTAATATGGCGGAGAATCCGGATCAGCTTTTCGAGGCCATGCTGCAGGAGGCCGAGATCCCCACAACGGCGGCGGAGATGCAGTCCCGTTGGGACGCGATCAATGTTGAAGAGGGATCGCAGATTACGAACAACTCGGCGTGGTCCCCCTTCTGGCGGCTCACCTCCGCCATTGTGACGGCTCCGGCGCAATGGCTGGTCAACCTGCTCATCAGGCACGCGCTTCCCAACGTGTTCCTGAAATTCGCGGCCGGGACGTATCTGGATGTTTACGCCTGGGGCGTCAACCTGTCGCGCAAACCCGCAGTCCCTGCCGCGGGCTCTCTCCTGTTCCGCCGGGCATCAGCGGAGGGAACCCTTGCCGTGCCAGCCGGAACCGTCATTGAAAGCCCCGCGATCAACGGGGTGACGCATCGCGTGGCCACCGTGCATGAGGCTGTTTTTCCTGACGGGGAACTGGCGTTGGAGATCGAGGTCAAGGCGGAGAAGGCCGGGGCCGGGGCAAACCTAGGGCCGGGCTACTATTCGATCCTTGCCGAGCCCATGCCCGGGATCGTGTCGGTGACGAACGGGGAGCACTGGCTGGATACGCCCGGCGCCGATGAAGAGGACGACGATGCCCTGCGCCTGCGGTGCCGGAACCAGTTCCTTGCCGTGGGGCAGTACCACCATGACGCGGCCTACCGCGCCGTGGTGACGGCTTTTGCCGACATCCGGCCCGACTACATCTTTTTTGAGAAGGACGGCCCGCGCGGGGCGGGTACGGCAAACGGCTACCTGATGCTCAGTTCGGGCATCCCCCCTGTGGATCTGGTTGACAGCGTGAACGCGCATATCCGGGAGTCCGGCAACCACGGGCATGGCGACGACCTCCAGTTTTTCGCCATCCCTGAAAATCCGGTGTCCCTCGTCGTGACCGTGTACCCGCTGCTCGACTGCGACGAGTACCGCCGGGAACGGGTGAGGCATGACGTTGAGGACGCGGTGCGCTGCGCGTTCCGGGAAAATCAGGATTGGGACGTTTCGCAGGTCTATCCCCGCTCGCGTTTCTCCCTGTCACAGCTTGACCGGGAACTGCACGAGCTGCTGGCCGATCTCCGGTCCGTGGAGTTCAACCGGGCCGAAGACATCGTTTCCGGGTTGTCTTTGCCCGTGCTGGCGTCCCTGGCCGTGCGGCTCGGGAGCGAGCCATGAGCTTGCCGGAACTGCCGGAGCTGAAACTCCCTTTCTGGATGAACGGCCCCCATGCCGCGACGCTGGTTCGCGCCGCCCGGCGCTGGTGGCTGGACGTGGGGGATTGGGCGGCGTTCCCGCTGCGCCAGATCGACCCGATGACCTGTACGGTTCGGATGCTCGATCTGGTGGCGTGGCAGCGCCACATTGCCCGCATCCCGAAAGAAGGCGATCGGATGTACCGCCTGCGCGTGGACCACGCCTACCGCAACGCGGTGGATTCCGGTCAAATCGCGGGCTGGCAAAGGATTTTCGAGCGGCTGGAAATCCCGCTCAAGGGGCTTGAGGAACGGATCGAGGGGCAGGATTGGGACATCATCGGTGTCTATCTGGACGATCCTGTTTTGTCTGCGTTCCAGAACGTGATCGAATGGATCGTCGACGATTACGGGAGGACGTGCCGCCGTTACCACCTTGTTTCCCGCTATCGGCATGACGTGAACGTCCGGATCGGGACGTTCGACAATGACCACGCGACGGTTTGCGCCGCGCTGGACACAACGGCAAGGGCGGCGCTGCATGTGCGCCGGAGCACGTTTGACGGCAATCACGGCACGGTCCGCGCCGCAATCACAGTATGAGGAGTACGGATGGGCGTCATCATCACCACGGCGGGAGAAAAGCTCATGGCCCGCTTGCAGGCCGAGGGAAAGCCCCTCGTCATCGACACCTTCATTTTCGCGGAGATCCCCGGGCAGGATTATGAGGCGGACATTGATCCGGGCATGGCCTTGCCCGCCGAGTCCCGAATCAGACTGCGCTATCCCATCCCGGAGGAGTACCGGGCGTATGTGAACCCGAATCAGGTTGTCTATTCTGCGCTTCTGGGGAGCGATGTGGGCGACTGGGTGTTCAACTGGCAGGGGCTGTACTGCTCGGAGCACAAGACGCTTGTAGCCGTGGCCACGTTCCCGGCCATCGAGAAACGGGCGTACAGCGCCGATACCGGGCAGCCGGGGAACAACCTCACCCGTAATTTCATCCTTGAGTTCAACGGGGCGCAGAAGCTGACCCAGATCAACGTCTCGGCGGACGTCTGGCAACTGGACTTCACCGTCCGGCTTGCGGGCATGGACGAACGCGAACGCCTGAGCAACTACGATCTGTACGGGCAGGGCTACTTTGACGGCGACGGCTGGAAGCTGGTGAAGCAGGCGGGCGGCTATGCTTTCCAGCCCGGCCTCGGCTATGTCGGCGGCATCCGGGCGGCGCTGGCGTCCTCGCTTCCCGTGCCCGCGCTCTCGAAAAAGCCGTGTGACGTGTGGCTGTCAGTCTGCCTCAAGCCGCAGGGCTCGGATCGCGTGGCGGAAGCGACGCCGTTATGGGTAGATCCCGGGGCATCGGTCGCCGATGTGCGGGATGATGCGGGGATCATGCACTACCGCGCCCGCGTCGCCCGGGTTGACGCTTCCGGCAACGTGACCGACATCCGCCCGCCGGAGTTCGGGGACACGGACCAGCCCGGGCACATCGAGACATACCTGAAGGACAACAGGCGGTATGCGACTTGCGCAACAGCCGCGGCCACGGTTGCGAAAACCGCCGCGCTTCCCGGCTTCATCCTGAAACCCGGCGCGTGGGTCGTGGTGAGGTTCAGCAACACGAACACGGCGGCGGGCGCAACGCTCAACATCGGCGGGACGGGCGCGAAGCCGATCCAGTACCACGGGAAGGCGTTGACCGCCGGGACGCCCGGAGTGGGGCGGGCGTATGCCTTCATCTACACCGGGAGCGCCTACGAACTGGTGGGCGACGTGCTCACGCTGGCGGAGGGCGGGGGGTTGTCATTCGACGCCAAGGGGCATCTCTACGTTGATTTTTCCCTTGTACCGGATGACCAGATGCGGGCCATCGTGCTCTCCATGATGCAGCAGGGCGGCGGCCTCAATGTCGACGGCAAGGGAAAACTCTACGTGGACTTCGCATCAATGCCCACGGACAGGTTCGAGTCCATGCTCAAATCCATCCGGGTTCCGATCTGGCTTTCTAAAAATCTGGCTTTTTATGTCGATGCAAGTACAGGTGCGGATACTCTTGACGATGGGCGAGGGTTGTCCGCGTCAAAACCGTTCAAAACAATACGTGCAGCTGTAGAATACATAGCCAATAATTATAACTTGGGGAAATATATTGCTACTGTATACATTGGGGCGGGCATTTATGGAGAAGATATCAACCTGCCCAAATACAATAGTACTACTGGATATATTTATCTACGGGGCATAGACGAGGATAGAGGCCAAGTTGTCATCAATGGGTGTATATATGCGGGTACGTCGGTGGGGGTGTACTATTTTCGATCCGTGACAGTGCGAAACCGGGCTGGCGAGTCCTCCATAGGGTCGAAAAACTTCTTTGCGGTCTCGGCACGTCCGGGCGCGGAGCTGCAATTGTATAATTTAGGTATTGACTTAAGCAGTGCGGCTCCGCCGCTCGGCGACAAATACGGCATTGTTGCTATGGGAGGGACAATAACAATCCGGGATCTGAATGAGGATGATATCGGGCTAAACATATCTTCTGGATCGGCTGCGATCGCCCAAGCTCTCCGTGGAACGGAGGGGGGAAAAATCTTTATGCTGGCTGATATTTCCATTTCCGGGGCTGTCGGTGCGACGCTTGCTCTGTCTGGTCTGGCAATTTTCGATGTACAAACAATGACCGAGCGAGATAATCCCAAGTTCGTGGGTTCCGTTACTGGGAGACGTTACTCTGTAAATGAAAATTCCATTGCTAAAACGCACGGTCGGGGGCCGGACTTTATTCCGGGAGATAGCGCAGGATTGATTGATACCGGCGGACAGTACTCGTAACGCGTGGGGAGAAGATAATGGGGTTGGTATATCGCATAGAAAATGGCCGTCTCTGGGGCGTTGACGCTGCCTGTTTCTTTGAAATCGCCCCGGATGATGCGGAGATCGTACAGCTCTACGCTGACGGCAAACTAGCCGGGGAAGACTATCTGATCCGTACTCTGCGTTTCTACGGGCATCCGCTCGGTGAGCTGACGCCGCTGGACGATCTGCGGGCGGTGAAGCTCTCCGAAATCAACGCGGCTGCGGACAGGGCCATAGGCACGCTCACGGCGACCTATCCCGACCGGGAGATCAGCACGTTCGACAAGCAGGAAGCTGAGGCCCGCGCCTATGCCGCCGACCCTACGGCTTCAACGCCGCTTCTTTCGGCGTTGGCGCAGGCACGGGGCATTTCTCTGCCCGACCTCGTGGAACGGGTGCTTGCCAAGGCCGACGCCTTTGCCGTGGCGTCCGGCTCCATCATCGGCCAGCGGCAGGCGCTGGAAGATCGGCTTGATGCCTGTACGACGCGGGAAGAGGTGCAGGGGATCACCGTCAACATCTCCATGCCGGGCGGGGGAGAAGCATGACATACGGAAAGCGAACATTGATCGCCGTTGACCAGCTCCTCAATACGCTCCTCGGCGGCTGGCCGGACGAAACCCTGTCCTCGCGCTGTTACCGTTGGGCGCGGGACGGGGTGAGGGCATGGCCCCGCAAGCTCGTGGACGGGCTGTTCTTCTGGCAGAAAGAGCACTGCAAGAGCAGTTATGAGAGCGAGAGGGAGGGGAGGCAGTCCCCGCCGGAATTGCGGCGCGTGACCCCGGAAGCGTAACAGGCATAGAATGTTCGGCAGAGGCGGGGGAGATTGGAGCCTCCCCCACCGGCCCGGCGGCGATACGCCGGACCACGGCCCCACACGATAAGGACATATCGTGCAGAGTTTCCGCCAGTGTTGTGCTCGCAACGAGCGCGCAACACATAACAGGCAGGGAGCCGGGGTGCAATATGTGAGACGTCTATAATGGAGATTAAAGAAATTCGTTGTCCGCATTGCAACCGCCTACTCGCCAAAGGCGAGGCCGCTTACCTTGAATTGAAATGCCCCCGTTGTGGGGCGTATACCATCCTGCGCGCCGTGAGCGCCAATTTTGCAGGCCGTCGAGCCTCTTTAGAGACTTGTCATGCCCCGCAAACCATACCACCCTCCCGTCTCTAGCCCGTATCTTCCGCCCGAATCCGACACGCCGGGATATATCCTCGGCGAACATGGCGGCGTCGTAGGTTTCGGAAAGCGCGGCTATTACGTCGCGGCAATCCCTGCACAAAAGGCGCGGGAGATGATCCTGCGCCACCATTATTCACAGTCTATCGTCAACAATTCGTATATCCATCTAGGTGTCTACTATAAGGACAACTTCGCGGGTGCCCTGCAATTGGGGTATGCGCTTAATCCAGCCTGTGCGGGCAAGGTCGTTGAGGGAACGGTACAGGGTGAATATCTTGAGCTTAACCGCATGTGGCTTGCGGATGTATGCCCCCGCAACTCGGAGAGTATGGCGATCAGCTATGCAGTCAAGTACATCCGGAGGGCAAGCCCGAGCGTCGCATGGATACAGTCTTTTGCGGATGAGCGTTGCGGACGGCTCGGCGTCGTCTATCAGGCGTCAAACTTCCTTTTCGTAGGCGCACACGTCAGCCCATTTTATTTTCTGGACGGTGAGTATTACCACAACCTCCTCATGACGGCACGCCGCCTTTCATTAGGACGTGGGCGCATACTGCGTGAAAATAAAGACCGGGCGATCCCGCTCGCATACCGTCAGTTCCGGTACGTCCTCTTTTTGAAGCAGTCATGGCGCAAGCGTCTGAGGCTGAAAATACAGCCATACCCCAAACCCGAAGCGTAAATGCAAAGGCCGGGAGACATTCTCCGGGCCTTTGCATACAGTGTGCCAGCTTCGATAGCTTGTATGTCAAGGGTGTGCCAAATCGCGCGCTAAACTGTGCCAAATCGCGCGCCGCGTTAGTTCACCACCCATCGCCTTCCATACAGAAAAAAACTGGGACAGAACGCCGGACCATAAAAAAGCTCTCACAGTGAATATCTGTAAGAGCTTGATTTTGATGGTGGACCCACTAGGACTTGAACCTAGGACGGACCGGTTATGAGCCGGTGGCTCTACCAACTGAGCTATAGGTCCTCAGG
>OODH01001436.1_pt1 | contig 14224 bp, 8 predicted proteins | sample 1671391 | NCBI WGS metagenome assembly OODH01 (sample SAMN06348152, study PRJEB24527) | human gut metagenome | biome: human gut; feature: ankylosing spondylitis patient; material: feces | host: Homo sapiens | place: China | collected 2015-10 | reverse complement strand
TTAGGCAAATATAAATAAAATCCTAAACTTCTCATCCTATTTATCAATTATTTATTCATTGACTTATGAAAACTAAGAAAAAGTTTTTTTTCATGGTCCTGCTCATGTTATGTCTTCATCTGAACTCATTTGCACAGCATATCAGTATGCAGTTGAAGAACGTGACTGTAAAACAGGCCATTGAAACCATACAGAAGCAAAATGGATATTCATTTACATTTGCGGCAAGCGATCTGAATACCCAGAAGATTATTACGGTAACAGCAAGGAACCTACCCATAGAGAAGGTAGTGGAACAGATTTTAATAGGACAAAATGTTAGTTATACAGTTCAAGGTAAAGACATCATTATAAAAAAGAAAAGTAACCAAGCCACACAACAGAAGAAAAAAAGTACAATCAGCGGAATCATCACAGACAATTACGGGGAACCGATCATCGGTGCCAATATCAAAGAAAAAAATGGTACAAATGGGACTATCTCCGATATTGACGGAAAGTTTCAGCTCACTGTCGACGAAGGTAGTAGCGTACAAATATCTTACTTGGGATATCTGACGCAGGAAGTGAATACCAGAAACAAAACGCATCTGGCTATCTCAATGAAAGAAGACGCGCAGGCGTTGGATGAAGTTGTCGTTGTAGGGTACGGAACGATGAAGAAAAGAGACCTGACCGGTGCCATTTCTTCTATCAAAATGGATGAAACTCCCGTGCAGACCTTCACGACGGTCAGCCATGCGTTAGCCGGAAAAGCAGCAGGTCTGCAAGTAGTGCAGACGAGTGCACAGGTAGGCGGCGGCAGTAGTTTCAATATACGTGGAGCAGCCTCTGTCGGCGCCGGGAACGATCCGCTTATCATCATTGACGGTTTTCCCGTTTCTTCCAGTTCTACGCTTGGTTCGGGCAATCGTTACGAAGCGGGGCAAACCGATAATATTCTCGAATCTATCAATCCGAATGACATTGAGTCGATAGAGGTTCTGAAAGACGCCAGCTCTACCGCTATCTACGGTGCAAGGGCCGGACACGGTGTGATTATCGTTACTACCAAACGGGGAAAAGAAGGAAAAGCAAGCGTCAACTACTCAGCCAATGTCTCTGTGCAAAGAATGAAAAACTCATTCAAGATGTTGAACGGGCAGGACTATATGTATCAGACCAACCGATATTATCACGAGCTATGGCTGAAAGAAAAAGGAGAAGGCATTTACGAGGATTATATGATTCCGAATGATGATGCGGCGGACTTTAAGCCCAGATACTCGAACGACCAGATACTCAACGCGCCGACAGTTCCTTGGTTTGACGAAATCACACGTACCGGACTTATGCACCAGCATAATGTTTCTATAAACGGCGGAACGGAAAAAACGAAATATATGGCTTCTATCAACTACCTCAACCACTCCGGTGTAGTGAAAAATAATGACATGGAGCGCTTCACTGCAAAAATAAATCTGGACCAGCAGATTTCCAAGTACGTAAAGGCCGGATTGTCTTTCAATATTAGCCGTAATAACTACGATAATGTACCTTTGGGAAACGGCGAGAATGAAAATTCCGGTATCATTACTGCTGCTGTTGCTTTCAACCCGACTGTTCCCGTCAGAGATGAAAAAGGAAATTATTCGACCAATCCTCAGATGCCTCAACTCCCGAACCCGGTGTCTCTCCTCGAAATTAATGATAAAACTGTAAAGGAACGATTGTTGGGTTCGGCTTATATAGAAGTGGAACCCATCAAGGGACTGAAACTAAAAGCCAATTTGGGTATCGACCGAAAATATCAGAAACGAAAAACTTATCTTCCGAAAACCACTCAATACGGGGCGGCAGTCAACGGTCAGGCATATTTAGCCCAGGAAGATAACAACGACTATTTAATGGATTTGACAGCCAATTATCAAAAAATATTTGGTGAACATAGTTTCAATGTTCTTTTCGGTTATTCCTATCAGAAGTTCAACACCGAAGGAATGAGTGCAGGTAATCAAGATTTTATCAATGATTCATTCCTGTACAATAATCTGGGAGCAGGAAACTATAGTCGACCGCCGGTAGGTTCGTACGCTTCGGTAAGCAGCTTGAGTTCTTACTTCGGACGTTTCAATTATTCGTGGAAAGAAAAATACCTGCTCACTGCCACCATTCGTGCCGACGGCGCCTCCAACTTTGCCAAAGGACATCAATGGGGTTATTTCCCTTCCGTATCCGCCGGCTGGCGCTTCTCCGAAGAAAAATTTATCAAGAGTTCTTCCTCTGACTTTCTTTCGAATGGTAAACTACGCTTAAGTTGGGGACAAACCGGTAATTATAATGTAGGCAACGGAGCTCTCGACTATTATGGAGCAGACCCGTGGTATGGCAGCCAATTCGGTGATTCACAGCACGTAGGTATCTATGTATCACAATTAGGTAACCCGAACCTGACATGGGAAACGACAACCGAATTTAATATCGGTCTGGACTTGGGATTTTTCAACAACCGGATTAACCTGACTGCCGAATATTTCCAGCGTACGATCTCCGATTTGCTGGTGAAGAACAAAACGATTCCCCATTATAATGAAGTGAAAACCATTGCAGCCAACATTGGTTCGACTCAAAGTAACGGTGTGGAACTGACTCTGAACACGCAAAATATACAGACTAAACAGTTTACATGGAGTACTGATTTAACTTTCTCAACGTATAACGACCGTTGGAAAGAACGAGATCCGAACTGGAAACCTGCTGCCTATCAGAAGGAACAAGACCCGATTCGCGGAGTCTTTGCCTATGTAGCCGACGGACTGTTACAACCTGGTGAGGAAGCCCCCGCCCACCAGCCGCAACTTCTTCCCGGACAAGTGAAACTCAAGAATATAAATGGAGATGATAAACTGAATGAGGAAGATATGGTCTTAATCGGACGCAATGACCCCAAATTCATTTTCGGTTTCAACAACAATTTTTCTTATAAGAATTTCGACCTTAATATATATATGTATGGACAGGTAGGTAAAATTGCCGGAGCAAACAGTTATTACGACGCCTGGGGATCTTACGGAAACCGCATCAAACTGGGACAGAATGTACCTGTCTCTTTCAAGGATGCCTGGAGTTCGGACAACCAGACAAGTACACGCCCCAGCTTCATCGAGTCGGCTTATGGTACCGGTGATCTGTTTCTCCAGAAAATTTCATTCCTGCGTATCAGAAATATCACATTAGGCTACACCGTGCCAATCAGTAAAAGTATCTGTAACCGACTGCGAGTGTATGCTGACATCAACAATCCATGTGTATGGACCAACTGGAAAGGCCAAGATCCGGAAACGGACAGTAACACGAATGCATATCCCAACGTCACTAGTTTTAGTATCGGAGTAGATATTTCATTCTAAATAAACCTAAAAAGAATTGAACATGAAAAGAATTACAAAACTTATATATCTTGCTCTCGGAAGCTGCCTCATCGCAGGACTAAACGCTTCGTGTGAACTCGTCTCCGAGAACTATGGTGATATCAACACCAGTATCTTCCCCAAAACGGCAGAAGACGCTGACGCTATCACAACGTCTGCCGCATACGCCACCTTTAAAAATAGTGGCTATGGAGGTCTGTTCAATATAGCAACAGGCATACAAATCGTCAGCGACGAAGCAGGCGATTACGGAATGTGCAACTGGGGTTGGGACCACATCAACTATGCCAACTGGAACACCCTCAAGATATCCGGTTCCGGTAGCTGGCTGACTGTTGAGAGCTACGCCTATGTAAACGATATCAGTAAAATGACTCTGACTATCGACCGGTTGAACGATATTGAAATGGACGATGCCCTCAAACAGCAATACATCGCCGAACTTCGTATGGGCAGGGGGTGGCTGGCATACCTTCTCTATGATTTCTACGGTCCAATCCCCATTGCCGACCTGGAAACACTCAAGAATCCTATGGCTGAGAAAATTCTCCCCCGACTCAGCGAGGAAGAAATGCAGACATATATCGAGACTGAACTTACAGAAGCAAGCAAAGTACTGCCTGCCAACTACAAAAAGGGAGATAAGAACTATGGTCGTTTTACAGCCGGATTGGCACATACTGTTTTGCTAAAACTCTATATGCTGACCAAGCAATGGGACAAGGCGGAAGCAGAGGGACGCGAACTGATGAAACCTGAATATGGTTTCGAACTTGTGCCCGAATACAAAGATATATTCACGCTGGCAAATGAGAAGAACCCGGAAATTATCTGGGCTTGCCAATGTGCCAAAGGATACCAGGAACATAAATGGCAACCTCATGTATTACCCAACGACTATAATTTCACTTCTTATCTGGATAAAATGACCAAATGGAACGGATATAAAATCTCATGGGATTTTATGCAGACCTTTGATCCGGCAGACAGACGTTTGCTGACGATTGCATACGAATATACCAGTAAAGACGGAGTGGTACATAATGAAAAGAATGACAGACCGGATCCTTCCGCTCAATTATATTTAGGAGCAGTTCCATTGAAATATGAATTTGATCCGGATTGTACGGGAGAAGATTCACAAATAGACTGGATTATCTACCGGTATGCCGATGTGCTCACTTTGACAGCAGAGGCTATTGTACGCAACAAGAATGCCGTAACGCAGGAAGCTGTTGATTTGCTTAATGAAGTGCGTACCCGCTCGCTTCCGGGCAAAGGATACAGCCTGCAAGATTTGAACAGTGTGGACAAATTTCTGAAAGCTGTATTGGACGAAAGAGGTTGGGAGTTATATTTCGAAGGAAACCGCCGCCAAGACCTGATCCGCTATGGATTATTTGTGGAAGCTATCAAGAAGAAGGCTCAATCAATGGGTAAACAAACGCTTGTGGATGAAGACCGTTACCGCTTCCCTATTCCACAAGATATTATTGACGAAGGTCAGGGAATAATCAAACAGAACCCCGGTTATTAATCACTGAAAAGAAAAAAACATGAAAAAGTTAATTTATAGCATCATCGGACTACTAATGTTCGCCGGTTGCGAAGATGATTATAAGACCGACATCACAATTCCAATGTCGGGCATATATCTGAGTTCTCCCGCCGAAGGAGCAACTATGGACTTAAATGATGAAAGTAAAGATTCATACGAGTTTACTTGGGATAAGGCTTCGGAACAAGGTTCCGTACTGATATTCAGCACTACCAAGGACCTTGTGAAACAAGTTACCGTAGAAGCAGGGACAGGAAAAAATTGCAATATATCAGCACTGGTTATCAACCAATTACTTTCCAAGTTAGATATTAAATCCGGAAATGAAAGACTCATTTACTGGACTGTAAAAGATAAAAATAACCAGACTGCCGCCGCATCAGAAGTTCGTACGCTACAAGCCAGACGAATGAAAAGTATCTTGCTTGCTCCTGAAGATATGTCGACAGCCACTTTGTTGGCAGACGCTACACAAACCAAAATAAAATTTGAATGGGATGCTTCAGGAATCGGTAATGATACAGAGTGTACGGTACTTCTTTCTTTAGATCCGGAAATGGACAACTTCGTAGAACTGCCGACCAAAGGAACAGGAAATATATCGATCACCCACGAAGAAATGGAACAGACAATCGAAAAACTGTCTATCAAGCGTTACCGGACCAATACTATTTATTGGAATGTACGTAACAATGCAGATCAGTCACTTATTTCGCGTGTCGCCAACACATTATACACAAACGACATGATGCGTTTGGTTGACAAACGTGGAGATGAGACGATCACTTATCCCGTAGTCCGCGTGACATTCTCCGACGGAACTTCGCAAGTGTGGACAGCCCAAAATCTGAATACTACCAAATACCCGGATGGAACGGAAATCGAAGCCGAATATTACAGATATGCTCCCGAATCCCTTGGAGAAGACTGGATCAAAGCAATCGGTACCTATTACAGTTTTGTGATTCGCGACCGGATTATCCCGAAAGGCTGGAGAATACCGACCGAAGCGGAATGGAATTATTTATTCTCTGAAGCCGGAAAGAATGGCGGGTATAATGTTCTTAAAGATCCTGTCTATTATTATAAAGATCCTACCGGTCAGGAACATTTGAATGAATGGGGACTGAGCTTTACTTCAGCAGGTACATGGAACTTGGATAGGAACGCAATCGAACTGGCTCAGGAAAAATTCTACTTTATGGCCGCCGACTTGGGCGATCCTGCAACCTGGAACGATCCCTGGCGAGCTTTAATCCATGACAACAGCGAAACATTATGGGTATCCTGGGCTAAAGGAACCGTCATGCGCTATATCTATGCAGAATAACTAATAAAACATGAATCATTATGAAAAGATATTACTTTCAAATATTACTGGCGTGTTGTCTGACGCTATTTGCCGGATGTTCCGATTCCGATTCGGAATCCGGTCAGAACGGCATACCCAAAGGTTCAAAAGCTATTGACCTGCAACAAGACAGAAGTGGTCTGCTACGTAATCCCTGCATGGGTTGGGGACTTTATGACGATGCAGTCGGCAATGTAGCCAACGCAGAAGAGTATTGGGCTGCACAAGATGAAGCTGCACGTAACTATGCATCTTTCTTCTATATACGCTGGCGTTGGTCGGAAATGGAACCGGAGGAAGGAAAATATGCCTGGATCTACGACGAGAACTATAAAAAGCTGATTCAAGGAGCGCTCGACCGGGGATTGAAGTTATGTTTCCGTATCTATGACAACGGACAGGACAACATCCGCCAAGGTACTCCCGAATATGTCCGTGCCGCAGGTGCCCAAGGATATGAAGTCGAAGGACAAAATAACGCCAAACTATGGACTCCTTATGCCGACGACCCTATCTTTCAGCAGAAATATGAAAAGTTTGTCGCAGCATTCGCCAAAGAGTATGATAACCCGGATATCGTAGATTTTATCGACGGGCACTCTTTAGGCTGGTGGGGCGAAGGGCATCACGTACAATATTTGAACAACAATAATAAATTCAAAGTATATCAATGGATTACAGACCTATATGCCAAGAATTTCAAAAATGTTTTGCTTGTCGTGAACTTTGGAACAGAAATAGGATTCGAATATGAAAAACGATTGGCTATCGACAAACACGATTTTTTGACTCGCCGCGACGGAATCGGCAGTTATTGGTTCCAAGATGCAGAAGTCAATATCATCAACTCGCTTTTCCCACAAAAAGCATTCATAGCTGAAGGCTGCTATTGGGGAGGAAATTCCGACAGCTATCAACCGTGGAACACCGATCCGCTTTATGCCGACAAATTCAAATCATGGTCCGACTTTTATGCTCAGGCTTATAAAGACGCTATACGAGGACATGCCAATACACTCGATTTGAGAGAGGCTACCGAAACCAGAGGTTGGATAACCCACGCCAAAGATTTGGTAAAAGACTTCATTAGTAACGGTGGATACAGATTAACCCCTATCCAAATAGAATATCCAGTATCGGTACAAATGGGAAATACATTATCCATAAAGCATATATGGCGAAATAGCGGGGTAGGCGTATGTCCCAACAATAACAAAAGATGGAACTATAAATATAAAGTTTCATTTGCCCTACTCGATCCCGAAAGCCATGAAATAAAACAACGGATCACCGATGAAAACGCAGAACCGTCGGCATGGATAAAAGGAACCGATAAAACGTATAAAACCAGCGAATCTTTAATTGTCCCAGCCGGACAATACATATTGGCAGTTGCCATTACAGACGATACCCAAAATCAAAAACCGGGATTGAATCTTGCCGTAAAAAACGGGAAATTCATAAACGACTGGCTACAAATCGGTACTATACAAATCACTAAATAATTCATCAACCCTAAAAACACAATTACAATGAAAAAATCACTTTTTTATTTAGCAGCAACACTACTCATTGCTACGACCTCATGTTCCGAAGACAACAATGACGATGCCCCCAAAGGGCAAGAGAGCAACATTACACTATACGCTCCCGACGATTTGGAAGAGTTTGATCTTTTGTACGAAAATCCCACACGAAAACTGAAATTCGAATGGGAAGGCGATAAAGAAGGGGCTACATACGCTCTTATATTCAGCCTCGATGAAGAGATGAACAACATCGAAAGAATTGATATCGGAACCGAAATGTACACATCTCTCACCCATCAAGACCTCGACGACTTACTCGGTAAACTGGGCGTAGGCGAATACAAAAGAGGTGAATTATATTGGGCGGTCGAAAGTGAAAACGAAGGAACCTTGTCCCGCAGCGAAATTCGCAGCATGAAATTGTTCCGTTTTTATAAACCTTTCATCGATCCTCGTGACAACGAAGAATATCGCGTATGTCGTGTTTTCGATCCCATATCCGAAGATTATGCCGTATGGTTGGCCGACAATTTAAGAGCAACGACCTATTCCGACGGAACTCCTCTTGGAGAAAATGATGTAAAATTCTATACTCCCCAAGAAGGAGAAGACGAATCTTGGACAAAAGTTTTCGGAGGGTATTACACATGGACCGCCACCATGCGGGGCACTCGTGGAGCAGAAGAAGGTGAAAAAATTCAAGGTATAGCGCCCGAAGGTTGGCACATACCGACTAAAACTGAATGGGACTTCTTAATCAATGCTTGCGGTGACCCCACTATGCCCGCCACCATATTAAAAGAAAAAAGCTATTGGGATCCTAATGCCGGAGATGTCGGTATGAACTCTATCGGATTCAATATGGCTGGGACTGGATACATTTGGAGCATACCTGAAAACGATGTAATAGAAGCCTTTGCCAATACCTATTTCTGGACCTCGACAGCTCCCAAAGACGGAGATGTGTACCCGTGGAATCCCGATCCCGTAAACTTCCCCAATCAGGGAGTAACATACGGATTCACACTTAACGATTCAGGAGCCGCCCTTTATCCTTACGACAGGAACAGAGGATATAGTGTCCGCTGCGTATTAGATTAAACTATTGCTATACGTTATTGCCGGATCCTTCGGCAATAACGTATAACATACTTATCCTAACCCCGATAACTGAATATCATGAACATCAAAACCTCAATTGCAATAGGGCTACTCATACTCCTACTTTGTTCTAATTGCACCAACGTCAACAAAACCAACCAACCGGAATCCACCGCAATATTAGCCGAACGCCCACCGATGGGTTGGAACAGCTGGATATGCTTTGGAACTTCTGTAACAGAAGACGAAGTTAAAGCCAATGCCGACTTCATGGCCGAAAATCTGAAAAAATACGGTTGGGAATACATTGTTATCGATGCCGGTTGGTATGCACCCGGCATGGAGACTTTGGAGCAATATGAATCGTCAACGCCACATCAAATCATCGACAAATTCGGACGCCTCATCGTCGATACGGAAAAATTCCCATCTGCAAAAAACGGAGAAGGGTTGAAACCTCTCGCCGATTATCTGCATAGCAGAGGCTTAAAATTGGGTATACACATCATGAGAGGTATTCCCATTCAAGCGGTCGAAGCTAATACTCCCATAAAAGGGACATCATATCGAGCACGAGACATTGTCAATACCGATTCTCGATGCAAATGGTATTTCGGATTTTATGGGATAGACATGAGTAAGCCCGGAGCTCAGGAATACTACGATTCGCTTTTCGAACTTTATGAATCATGGGGAATAGACTATATAAAGGCCGACGATTTACTATCTCCCATTTATGCACACGACGAAATAGAAGCGATAACCAAAGCCGCAAGAAAAAGAAAAAGGCCCTTTGTCCTGAGCCTTTCTCCCGGCCCTGCCCCTGTCGAGAACATAAAACATTTGCAAAGCGTAGCCCAACTATGGCGCATTTCCGAAGACTTCTGGGACGACTGGGAGGCTCTGAAAGAACAATTTCCACTTTGCCGGAAATGGCAAAAGTATATTTGTAAAGGGCACTGGCCCGACGCCGATATGCTCCCCATAGGCCCAATGGCACAAAGAGCCATGAGAGGGACTCCCCGAATGAGTAATTTTACACCAGACGAACAATACACAATGCTCACACTATGGGCCATGTTTAGATCCCCTCTGATGATTGGCTGTAATCTACCCGAAATAGACGATTTCACGCTAAACTTGATTACAAATAAAGAGGTACTTGACATTAATCAATATTCCAAAGGAAATAAAGAATTGTTCGATCGAAATGGAATAATCGCTTGGTATGCTCAAAGCGAAGACGAATTGACCCACTATATCGCCATATTTAACACTACCGATAAAGATATAGAATCTTACACCTTTCCACTACAAACCATAAATTATATCGGAGACGGTCACATCACCGATTTGTGGAAAAACGAATCAATGGAAATCAAAAATAACTCAGTCTCGTTTTCTGTTCCTGCGCATGGCGTAAAACTGATTAAACTAACTAAATAGTCTTGTAGGTATGAAATCATCACATTTTTATTATATAATACTATTCTCGTTTTTACTTGCCGCCTGTAAAGACGACGGGCCGGGTGAAAAAGAAAATTCGGACAACGACGTTCCCTCCGTAGCGACCAATACTTGGCTATTAAACAGTCTGGATAACATAGAAAATTATTCCAACTCGGATCCAGAAAACCGATACGATATAAATATGGTTCGTAACGAATACGAAAGTGTACAGCTCGTTATACAAACCGATAGTAAAAAAAGTCTGAAAATAGAACGTATCGGCAACAACGATGCCATTGAATTTCAATGTCGGAAACTGGAAGCTTTCAACGGGAAATACGATGTTCTGATTCCTTGCGATAACGAAATAGAACCCGACGACAAAGTAGTGCGAGCTTGGCTCACTTTTAAAGTCAAGTCCGAAGCCGAGGCTAAACGACATAAAGAAATCATACGATTCAAAACCGATGACAAAGAATATGCCGTAGCTATATCGATTAATGTCGTTAACGCCTCTTTGCCAGAAACTCCATCTATTGCCTCGGTATTCGGAATCAACCCTCAAAACTTCATATTCACCGGTCTATCGGAAGAACAAAAAATAGAAAAGCGCAAAGCAGCTTCGGATCTTTTATTGGAATATCGCATATCACCCTACTTTTCCACATGGCTGAGCGGAACGATGAAAACTGAATGTTTCTCCTCGCCATACGCATGGAATGACGATCGCACCTGGGAATACTTGGCAGACAAACGTTTTAACCGTATTGCCTTGCCATCGCATGGGTTATCCGACGGTGAGTTAGAGATGATGCTGAATAAAGCTCGCAAAACCGGATTGCTAAACAAAGCATTTTTCTATGTATGGGACGAACCTACAAAGACCGATGAATATGAACAGATCAAAACTCTTTCGGATCGCATTCATCGATATGCACCGGAAGCCAAAGTGCTCACTACATTCTATTGCGGCCCTACCGACGGAGAACACAAAGACGATTTATTCGCCGTATTCGACATTCTAAATGGAGCGACATCTATTTATTGTACTGGCGTATGGGCGTTGCAGGATAATGAAAATCGCTCGGAGCAATGCAAAGCCAAATTAAAATCAGGACAAGAATGGTGGAGCTACGTGTGCATGTCCAACACTCCGGGGCTTGCCTCAAATTCTACCGCTATCGGTAACAGGGCGACCATGTGGCGTAATTATAAAGAACAAAATTCCGGATTCCTATATTGGGTCGTCAACGGATTCGCCAGCGTTTATCCCCTCAGACCTCGCCCTGAACTGCCCGAAGGAGACGGGATACTCATCTATCCCGGTGAATCGTTCGGCACAAACAAAATTTGTACCTCTGTCCGGTTGGAACGATGGCGCGATGGAGCCGAAGATTACGACATGCTGGTCTTGTACGAAAAAAAACTCGGACGATCGGCCGCCTTATCTCTTCTCAACAACGTCTATAAGAGTCCCTCGAACTACACAGATCAAAGCAAATACGCATTGGCTCTACGTAAAAATTTAATTGAAAACATCACAGAATAAATATTTCGATATGCAACATCACCTTTTCTATCGGCTTCTCATCATAAGCTGTACATTCTTTTTAATCTCTTGTCAACAAACAATCGAATGTTACCTTATACCTTCGACCGACAAAGCATCTGATTTTCATAAAGTTCAACCCCAAAATTCCGGCACGTTATTCCTCGCTAAAAATGAAGCGGAACATATCCAAATCGTTTTCAAAGGCTGTCCAGGAGAAACTTATAAAATACATCGAAACGGAAATGACGACAATTCTATCCGATATAGTTGTCGGCAAATCAAATCGGTATATGGATTCGACGATGCCTTAGTCCCCATAGATGGAGAACAAATTACTTTAAATGACTCTATCGCTAAACTATGGATTACATTCCGTACGGCCGAGTCGATCCGACCGGGGAAATACGAAGAACAAATTTCGATCGATGGTAACGGAAAACGGCAAAAAATAAAAATCGATCTGCAAGTGTACGACACGGCATTACCCTCGACACCTTCGTTACCAGCAGCATTCGGTATCATAGAAAAGAATCTCATCGACTCGACTTCGAAAGAACAAACTTTGCAAAACAAACTGGAATGGGCAGAATTATGCCTTGATTATCGCATGAATCCCTATTTCTCCACATGGTTGGCCAACAGCATGAAACATGAGGCATCTTCATCTCCGTGGAAATGGAACGACAAGCGAACAGTTCCTTTCCTATCGGACAAACGATTCAATCGGTTCGCTGTCCCCTACCACTCTCTGTCATACAACGAATTGGACAGCTTGTTGCAGCGATTAAAACAAACCGATTTACTCGATAAATCCTACTTCTACTTATGGGACGAACCTGCTTATATGAAAGAATATCACCTCATCGGTCAATATTCCCAAGAAATACACAAGCTCATGCCCGAAGCAAAGGTCCTCACGACCTTTTACTGTGGACCGAAAGACGGGAAATACAAAGACCGGTTGTTTTCCGTATTCGACCTTTGGCGAGGAGACACTCAAATTTTCAGTATGAGCGCTTGGGCTTTACAAGCGAACGAAGCCAACGCAGACACATGCCGTTCTCTTCTCCGAGGCAATGAAGAATGGTGGACTTATGTCTGCATGGGCCCCGGAGAAGAGCAGCCCAATCTATTGCTCACGATGGACGGATACCAGCATCGAGCTGTATTATGGCGCAGCTGGAAAGAGCGTACCACCGGATTCCTATATTGGGCAGTCAATGCCTATGCCGAATCCGACACATTGGCTTTTCGCAAAGACCTCCCCGAGGGCGACGGTGTGCTGATTTACCCCGGCCAATATTTCAACAGCACAAGCCCCGTAGTATCAATACGAATGGAACGTTGGAGAGACAGTATGGAAGACTATGAATACCTTGCCAAGCTCGAAAAGAAAATAGGAAGAGCCAAAAGCGAAACCCTTTTCCAATCTATATACCAATCGCCCGAAAAATACTCAAAAAACAACGCAGAAATAGAAAAATTCAGAAAATCCATTTTAGAAATTCTCAGTAAATAATTCTTTAATCATTTAAATTTCAAATCTATGAAAACAATTACTTCATTCAAAATCGCAGGTTTAATAACAGCCTGTCTTTTTGCAGCTATGCCTACAAAAGCGGACATCGGAGCTATTTCTTTCAAAACATCGGCTGCCGGTATGAATGCGTTAGAAACAACAATCGGGTCTAATCAAATGACTTTAGAAACATGGTTATATATAGACAATAGTACCGGATTTTTCGCTAGCAATATGCACAACGACAAGGGATTCGCATTAGGATTCGACGGGTGGTTTAAATTTCAGTTGGACGGAGCATCTATATGGATCGATCCTACTTCTTGGAAAGAGAACTGGACTCACATCGCTTGTGTCGCCGACGGAAGTCAGATGATTGTCTATGTTAACGGTGAAGTAGCCGGAACACAGGAGAATACAACAGGATATAATACGGAAGCCGATGGAAAGCCTCTTTTTTTGGGAACTGCTCCGTGGGGCAATCCTTGCAATTGCAAAATGGCAGACTTTCGACTTTGGAGTGTAGCCCGCACAGCAGAAGAAATAAAAAATAATTATCAGAAACAAATAGAACCGTCCACGACAGGACTGATTAAAAATTTCAATTTCGCAGAAGGTAATGGAGACCACACGGCCAACTTAGCAGAGCCCGAAGGTAATCAAGCATGGTGTATGGGCACTATCGATACCGATTACAGTTGGGAAACAGTAGCGCAGACTCCTACGAATCTACGGACAGAAAATCAAACCGAAAA
>OODH01001433.1_pt1 | contig 14236 bp, 7 predicted proteins | sample 1671391 | NCBI WGS metagenome assembly OODH01 (sample SAMN06348152, study PRJEB24527) | human gut metagenome | biome: human gut; feature: ankylosing spondylitis patient; material: feces | host: Homo sapiens | place: China | collected 2015-10 | reverse complement strand
ACATCGATGGTAATTTTAATTTGGCGAACGTACCAAGTTCTGCAAAGACTTTGCAAATTTCGTACATCGGTATGCAAACTCAAGAAGTAGCGATTAAGCCTAATTTAAAGGTAGTACTTAGGTCGGATGCTCAACAGATCGATGAAGTTGTTGTTACAGCAATGGGTATTAAAAGATCTGAAAAAGCATTAGGTTATGCTGCGACCTCAGTGGGTGGAGAAAAAATTGCGGAAAGCCGTACATCTGATGTGATGTCAAGCTTGGCAGGTAAGATTGCAGGTGTACAGATTTCCAGCACTTCATCTGACCCCGGAGCCTCTAATTCGGTCATTATCCGTGGAGTCAGCTCACTCTCCGGTACCAACCAGCCACTATATGTCGTGGATGGAGTACCTTTGAATAACTCTACCGTATACTCTACAGATGGTTTGAATAGCGGATATGATTTTGGAAACGGTGCCAACGCTATCAATCCGGATGATGTGGCAAACATGACTATTTTGAAAGGTGCTGCGGCTACTGCTTTGTATGGTAGCCGTGCCGCCAATGGTGTAGTCATGATTACTACCAAAAGTGGCCGGAAAGAAAAAGGAGTTGGAATCGAGTATAACGGTGGAGTTCAGTGGTCAACTGTTCTGCGTCTGCCGGAATTTCAAAATGAATTTGGTATGGGATGGAACGGCAACCATACAGAATTGGAGAACGGTTCCTGGGGACCTCGTTTCGATGGTTCCATGCAGCTGTGGGGGAATGTGTACAACAACTCTCAGAAACTGAAACCTTATGTGGCAATGCCTGATAACATCAAAGACTTTTTTGATGCGGGATTCAGATATAGCAACAGCCTTTCATTCAATGGAGCTACAGATAAAAGTGATTATTATGTATCATTCTCTCAGATCAGCGATGATGGTATGATCCCGACAGATGCTGACAGCTACGATAAATATACTTTTTCTGCACGCGGCAGCCATAAGGCAGGAGCGTTGACATTCTCTTCTTCACTGAATTACGCTTATCAGAAGAATAACTTTGCTACTACGGGACAAGGTTTGTCCATGCTAAACTCTTTATATCAGACACCAAGAGATATCAGCATAATAGGACTGGAAGACCAGAATGATCCGTTCAACACTCCGGGATATTATTATACCCCCTACGGAGTTATGAACCCTTATTATATTTTGAATAACTATTTGAATGAATATGAATCTGAAAGATTCTACGGAAAATTTCAATTGGATTATGAATTCCTGAAATACTTCAAGTTTACGTACCGTATGGGCTTGGATACTACGACAGGACAAAGTGACAAAGGAAAACCGAATCTGTACGCTCTTTATTATGAAGGTACTCCTAATGGAGAAGGTCAGGGCTCCAGCAGTCCTTTCTCTGGTGAAACCGGACAATATTCCGAGCAGATAACCCGTCGTCGCGAGATAAACCAGGATATTATGGTTAATTTCAATATGCCGGTTAACGATTTTAATGTCAATGCACTGGTCGGTTTCAATGGCAATGAACGTAAAGTCTCTTATCAATATTCAGAAGTTAATGATTTAACGATTCCTACATGGTTTAATCTGAAGAACTCCGGCAAAACTCCTATAGTAGAACAGCACATGGAACTCAGACGTCTGATGGGTGTTTTCGGACAGTTTGAAGGTTCATGGAAGAATATGCTCTATTTAACGGTAACTGCCCGTAATGACTGGTCTTCTACTCTTCCGAAAGAAAATCGCAGTTTCTTCTATCCCGGTATTACCGGTAGTTTTATTTTCAGCGAATTATTGAATGACAATCTGCAGGATGTGATAACTTTTGGTAAGATACGCGCCAGCTGGGGTAAAACAGGTAACGATGCTGATGTGTATATGGTTAATCCTGTGTATGCACAATCTTCCAATAGAATACCTTTCGGTTCTCTGACTTTCCCTCTAGGAGGTGTCAACGCTTACTCTGCAGGAAATGTACTCGGAAGTAATACATTAAGTCCGGAAATGACCACAGAATCTGAAGTCGGTTTAAATATGGCTTTCTTCCAAAACCGCCTCTCTTTTGACGTATCTTATTATAACAGGAATACCGATAAGCAGATTTTCTCTTTGGCTATGGACCCTGCTTCAGGCTATACAGCACAGAATATGAACTTGGGTAAGATTCGTAACCGTGGTATAGAACTCCTGATCAGCGGTACTCCGATAAGAACAAAAGATTTTAGTTGGGAACTGACATGGAACTTCACAAAGAACTGGAGCAAGGTGATCAGTTTGCCGGAAGAATTGGGTGGCATTACAACGATTTATGGTCTCAATGGAGGTACCAGTATGTACGCTATAACAGGCATGCCTGTTGGTGTTTTCAAGGCTCAGGTAGCCGAACGTGATCCGCAAGGACGTATTGTAGTAAATTCATCAACGGGTCTTCCGGTTGAAGCCAGCGAATTCGGAATCTGCGGAGATATGAATAACAAATATCAAATGGGTGTTTCTACTAATTTAAAATATAAAGGCATAAGCTTAGGTATTGATTTTGATATCCGTCAGGGGGGAGTAATGTATTCACGTACTAAAGATATAAACTATTTTACCGGTAACGCAATACAGACTGCCTACAATGACCGTAATCCTTTGATTGTTCCTAACTCAGTAAATAAAATAGTGAATGGAGAAAACGTTACTTATGTAGAAAATACAACTCCTATTACTAGTTCTAACATTTATAAATACTGGGGTGACGGTGGCTCTGATATGGGAAGCTGCTTCCTGGTGGACAAATCATACGTCAAGCTTCGTTCTGTTGTATTAGGTTGGGACCTCCCCAGAAGATGGTTGGCAAAAACTCCTTTCCAGGCAGTAAAAGTGTCTGCATATGGCAATAACTTATTTGTCTGGACTCCATCCAGCAATACATTTATTGATCCCGAAATGACTTCATTTGGTAATGACCTTGAAGGTAACTATGGAGAATACACAGCTAATCCCAGCTCACGTCGTTTCGGTTTCAACTTAATGGTTAAATTTTAAACAGGAATAAAAATGAAAAAAATATTATTATATGCATCATTAGCAACAACAGCATTGTTTGCAGGTTGCGACCTGAACATCAATGACGACCCGAACTACCCGATGAATGATCAGGTGACGGCGGATTTGATATTCCCCTCTATCAGTGCTTCCATTGCTTCGGCGGTAGGCGGAGAAATTTATAATTACGCTGGCTTTTTCGCTCAGTACTATGAACAGAAACCGGAGTCGAATCAGTATAACACTCTATGTGAATATACATTTACCGAATCTTCCCAGCAAATGGATTATTCTTATAGAATCCTGTTTGCAGGAGCTTTGGAAGATGCAAAGCAGGTTCTGGAAAAGACTACAAACCCTGCCGACCGCTTCGCCACTACCATACTAAGAGCATATGCCTTTCAGATAATGGTAGATAATACCAGTGACTCACCTTATTCGGAAGCTCTGCAAGGTAATGCCAATGCCACACCTAAATGGGATACAGGTGAAACAGTATATAAAGGTATATTAGGTGAGATCGATGCAGCAGAAGCTGCTTTGGATGGAAGCGGTATGGATGTGCCGGATTTGATATTCAACAAAAATATCGCTCAATGGAAAGGTTTTGCCAATGCTCTTCGCCTCCGTATGTATCTGCGTTTCATTGATGCCAATATAGATGCGGCTTCGTATACAGAGAAAGTGAAGCCCTTGGTACAAAACAACGAATTCTTTACCGGTGACGTGAAACTGGATTGTTTTTTGGATGAAACAGACAAACGGAATCCATGGTATAATACAAATGCGGTCGGATTGACCGGTAATCATTGTGCTGCTTATCCATTAATTTCTTATTTAAGCAGTACGGGAGATCCTCGAATCGCCTATGGTATTAGTAAAACAGATGCGGATGGAAAGTATGTCGGTCAACTTCCCGGAGGAAAAACACATATGCAAAGCATTCTGGGTACTGACAACTGGAAAAATAAAAACGTGAGTGCGATTGATTACTCTATCGGGGCTACAAAACCTGTCTATTTCTTTACTCAGGCTGAATTACAATTCCTGATAGCAGAGGTATATGCTCGTTTCCTCAATGATGATGCGAATGCAAAAAGTGCTTATGAAGCAGGTGTAACTGCTGACTTTGCCGTTCGTGGATTTACAGGTCAAGAAAGCACTATTCTGGAAGGAGAGTGTGCATGGTCTGCTGCCTCTACACTGGCAGACAAGCTAAACTTGATTTATATGCAGAAATGGGTAGCTCTTTTCTATATGGATCACATGGAAGCATGGAGTGAGATTCGTCGTACGGATTGTCCGAAACTATCTTCTTATTCAGCAGCTCAGATACAAGCTAATGAGGCAGTATACACTCCGGGAGAGTTGGTTGCACCATGGACTAATGGTCTGGAAGCAGGCGGACTGATGAAACGTATGACTTATCCATTAAGCGCACGTCAGCAAAATGTAAATACTCCTGCAGGAGTACCGGGAAGTACTCCGGTTTGGTGGGATATCAAATAGTAACCAATAACTTAGTAAGTTTTACGTATGAAAAATATAATATACAGCATATTAGTATGTTTGCCGTTTGTCTTTGGAGCTTGCGACAAATCAACAGATGATACTTCTAAAGTCACCTATTTTGTAACGTTGGAAAGAGAAGGCGATGAAAAGATCGTTTTAGAAAAAGGACAACCCTTTGTGGAGCCGGGATATTATGCGGAAATGAATGGAGAGGATATAACTGAATCAGTTCAGATAAAAGGAAGTGTTGATGTCAACACTCCGGGAATCTACAATTTAGTATATGCGGCATACAATGAGGACGGTTTTGCCAAAACATTCACGAGAACAGTATATGTAGCAGATGATACTGCTTCTCCTTTGAAATCCGGAATTTATACTATAGCCGAAGGAAGCAAGCGTACCGCCCCTTCTGTGGTAGCTTTCAGTGGATATGAGATTGTGATTTTGCAGATGGAACCGGGAATATTTTATATCAGCGATTTCTTAGGAGGCTGGTATGACCAGCGTGCTGGCTATGGACCAGATTATGCAATGGTTGGTAAATTCGAATTGAATGATGATAATACCATTACTCCTCTGGAAAGTTATGTTGCAGGTTGGGGAGATTCCATGGATCAAATGACTAATACATTATTAGATCCTGCGACTGGGACTCTGAAATGGACTGTTGCTTATGCCGGTCAGCTATCTTTTGACATTATAGTAAAACAATAAAAATACGATTATGAAGAAATATATGATATTACTTTTAGTTTCACTGGCTTTTACATTCGTGGCATGCGACAACGATACAGAACCAGGTGGTACTGCTGTTGAAAAAATGGCAGGAGACTGGTGGGTGACAGTGAATGCATTTATTGACGGGAAAGAAGTAGAAGATCCCTTTGGAGCAGGACATCTGCAAATGAGTACTTACAATACAGCCAGCAACAGTGAAACTGAAATGTGGCTGGACGATTTAGGAAATTTCTGGGAATATAAACTGAAAGTAAACGTGAATTATGCAACGAGGACTTTCTCGACAACGGGCTTTGTGGATAATGTAACATATGAGTCCAAAGTGAAGATAACTGATGGTAAGGTACTGGAAAAAGCTGCCACAACTCCTAGCGGTATGCCTGCTGACAGTATCGTATATATGGTACAGTTCGACGACGATGAAGATGGATTAACTTATAAGGTTTCAGGTTTTCGTCGAACAGGTTTCCCTGCTGACGATTTTTAACAGAAGAGTTTAAATATGGAGAGGGCTGTTCCGCGAGTGGAACAGCCTTTTTTGCAATCTAACTTCAAATAAGACAGATCAATATATGGCAGTCTCTAATATTTACAATAATTGCTTGCCTTTAAAAGAAAAATGAATGGGATAATGTTTTTAATTAATAATATCCATTACCTGATTAATTGTATACAAATGAAGGCGCCTTTTATAACATGATACTATTTTTTTATTTATAATAGCTACCTGTTTTACAGATATAATATTGATTATAAGATAAATACTCCTCATTTCGGTAGAGAAATGGTATTACAAAGAGAGAGTAGATCATAAGCTGAATTTTGCTAACTAACTGTCAAATAGATGTATAGGCTATTTCTGTTTGATAAAATATCGACCTGTGTTACTGATTTGCACTCTGTATATCTTTCTGATTATCAGTTATATATAAATTTATTAGTTCTGCAAAGACTTTGCAGATTTCGTATATCGGTATGCGGACACAAGAAGTTGAAATCAAACCAACTTTAAAAGTCGTATTAAAGTCTGATTCTCAGAATCTTGATGAAGTTGTAGTAACAGCTATGGGTATCAAGCGATCTGAAAAATCTTTAGGTTATGCTGTCTCCAGTGTAAAAGGAGATGAGATAACTAAGGCGCGTGAAAGTAATGTGCTTAATTCGTTGTCCGGTAAGATTGCAGGTTTGCAAATTGCACAGTCGTCCGGAACAGTAGGTGGTAGCTCAAGTATACAGATTCGTGGCGCTTCTTCCATTGGTACAGTTTCTTCTCCTCTGTTTATTATTGACGGACTTCCTATTGATAATGGTTCTTACAATCCTGACAGAACCAATGGTATAGTCGATGTGGGTAACCGCGCAGGAGACATCAACTCTGACGATATTGAATCTATCAACGTATTGAAGGGTGCAGCTGCAACCGCATTGTATGGAGCGCGTGCAAAGGATGGTGCAATTGTTATTACCACAAAGAAAGGAAAAAAGAACTCACCGGTCTTTGTTACGGTGAATTCCTCAACACGATTTGAAAATGTACTCAAATTGCCTGATTTCCAGAATGAGTATGCACAGGGTAGTTACGGAGTGTATAATGTAAAGATGTTGAATGGATGGGGACCGAAGATTTCGTCGGTACAAGATCAGCAATTTACAGATTATAAAGGAGATAAAGTGACTTTGAAGGCAAATCCTGATAATGTGAAGGATTTCTATGAAACCGGAATGAGTTATATTAATAATGTATCAGTAGCCGGAGGTGGTGAAAAAGCTGATTTCCGTTTGAGTTTTACCTCTACCAACCAGACGGGTGTTGTACCTGGTTCTGACTATAATAAATATGCTTTTTCTGTGAATGCAGGTATGAACTTTACGAATAACTTTACAGGACGTATTTCTGCTCAATACATACGTTCTGATTCAGAAGGTCGTCCGGCACAGGGAGCAAATGATAGTAACTTGTTGATTCCATTGATCAATGGATTGCCAAGAACCATTGATATTCATGACATCAAGCAGAATTGGATTGATGAAAATGGTAAACAGATTACGCTAGACCCGGAAGGTAAAAGTAATAATCCGTACTGGATTATTAATAAGAATAAGTTTACCAATAATCTGGATCGTATGATCGGCAATATCACATTGACTTATAAACCGATTGAAGGATTGACTATTACTAATAATGCCGGAACGGATTTCTATACAGAAGGAAGACGTAAAGTTTATGCAAAAGGTACTGTAGGAGCCTTGAACGGTAAATTCCAGACTTGGAATTTGTATAAAAGAATTATAAATAATGACTTAATGGTTTCCTATGAGAAGACTTTTGCCAATGATTATCATTTTAAGGCTATGATAGGTCACAATCTCTATCAGGAAGAATGGAAAAATGAGAATGTACAAGCTCAGAATCTCGTAGTTGACGAGTTATATACATACACTAATGCAAAGTCTACTACTCCGGTGAATTATTATGAAAAGAAACGTCTTGTGGGTTTGTATGGAGATATTAGCTTGGGATATAAAGATATGCTTTTCGTTAATGTAACAGGACGTAATGACTGGTCGTCTACTTTGCCTGTCAATAATCGTTCTTATTTTTATCCGTCTATCAGCGGTAGTTTCATTTTCACAGAGTTGATGGAGAATAAAGACATTCTGAATTATGGTAAGGTTCGTTTAAGCTATGCGAATGTGGGTAGTGATGAAGACCCATATAATTTAGCATTTAAATATACTCCTGCCAGTACTTATTTCTTGCAATATTTGGGCAATGTTAATACTTTCCCACATATGGGACTGGTTGGTTTTACCGGCCCTCGTGTATTGCCGAATGAAAATCTGAAACCTCAGAATCAAAGTTCATTCGAAGTCGGAGCTGATTTACGTTTCTTCGGTGGAAAGATTCGTTTGGATATGACTTACTATAGTAACATTACAAAGAATCAGATTGTAAGTATTGATGTCCCGTTATCAACAGGTTACTTTGCTAATAATATCAATGCCGGAAAGATTGCCAATAAAGGTGTCGAAGTAACTCTGGGTTTGACACCTGTAGAAACACGTAACTTTAAATGGGATCTGGATGCAACGTTTGCTTCTAATAAGCAGACTGTGGAAGAATTGGCCGAAGGACTTGATGAATATACATTAACAAGCGGATTGAGTGGTCTGCAGATTAAGGCTGCGAAAGGTGATTCGTTCGGTTTGTACGGTACTGCCTGGAAGCGTGATGATCAAGGCAATTATGTGATCAATTCTAAGACAGGTTTGAGAGAAACTGTCAATAACGTACGCCTGGGAGATGTTTATCCTGATTTTACAATGGGTATTAATAACACACTTACTTATAAAGGATTGACCTTCAGTTTCTTGATTGATATTCGTCATGGAGGGTCTTTGTATTCAGAAACTGTTGCTAATTTAAGAAGCAGCGGTTTGGCTGCAGAAACAGTAGCTCATCGTGAAGATGCTTCTTTTATCGAACCGGGCGTAATCCTTCAGGATGACGGAACCTACAGACCTAATGATGTGCCGGTGAAGAGTATGCAGGATTACTGGCAACATGTGTCCAATTCTAGTAATAATGAAGGAAATATCTATAATGCATCATTCGTGAAACTTAGAGAGGTACAACTGTCTTATAGTTTCCCACGTAAATGGTTCAAGAGTTTCTTTGTTAAATCATTGGATTTAGGCTTCGAGGCACGTAATTTATGGATCATCAAAGACCATGTGCCGCATATTGATCCGGAAGCAAACTTTTTTGGTCCCTCTCAAATCGGAGGTGGTGTAGAGTTTAACAGCATTCCTTCTACCAGAAGTTTCGGATTTAATCTCAGATTAACATTGTAAGAATTAAACGAAGATGATTATGAAAAAGAAAATATTAGTATATGCATTAAGCGCTTTGACATGTGGGCTGTTTACCTCATGCAGCGACTGGCTTGATATTAACCATGACCCCAATACTGCCGAGAAAGTTGATCCCGGATATTTATTTAACTATGCAGCTGTAAACTGGGCCGGAACACGAACAGGTGGTGACTTCTATATTCCTTTATCTATGAGTTCACAGTGTCAGGTTGACGGTGGACTTGATTATGGTGGATGGGATGAATCAGTATATACCATTTCTCCCTACAGCACAGGAAACGTGTGGAAACATTATTATTCTGTTGGTGGCAACAATTTGATGCTGGCTATTAAAAATGCAGAAGAATCAGATCCGGTGAATCACAATGCTATTGCACAATGTAAGATTCTGCTGGCTGAACATATGTATGAAGCAACCATGTTATGGGGAGACATACCTTTCACCGAGTCATGGAACGGAACAATCAAATATCCGAAGTTTGATTCTCAGGAAAGTGTGCTGAATGGTGTTCTGTCGTTGCTTGATGAGGCATTGCAGGTAATGGATCTGAATGATGCTAATGCGATTGATGAGTACGATATCTATTATAAAGGTGACATGAACAAATGGATGACTCTGGCAAAATCGTTAAAGTTCAGGACACTGATGGTCATGGTAGACAAAGATCCTTCTAAGGCTACTGCTATTGGTACGATGTTGCAGGCTGGAGGAATGGTTTCATCAGCATCAGATAATTTGGTATTCCCTTATTCTACAGACCCGGGCAATCAGAATCCTAAATATGAACTTATAGAGTTGGTCGGTGGTACGCAGATTTTGTTTTTTGCCAGCAATTATATGCTGAAGCCGATGCAGGAACGCAATGACCCCCGTATTCCTTGTTATTTTGAGCCGGGTGCCGATGGTGTGTACAGAGGGTTAGGCAACCGTGAGCCTGCTGAGACAGATGACAAGGATAATATGTTATCATCTGTTGTGAGCAGCTATCTTTTCAGGAAAGATGCGCCGGAGCTGATTTACTCTTGTCAGGAACAGCTGCTTCTGGAAGCGGAAGCTTATGCTCGCGGTTTGGGAGTTGCTCAGAATCTGTCGAAGGCTAATGAATTGTACAAGAAAGGCGTTCGGGAAGCATGTGCATTCTATGGAGTAGCTGAAAACGATATTGATACATATGTTACAGGTTTGCCGGAATTGACAACAGTGACTCCGGAGAATGCATTATATGAGATTCATATGCAACAGTGGATTGATTTGATGGACCGTCCGTTCGAGGAGTTCGTGCAGTGGAGGCGTTCCGGAACTGCAGGCAATGAAGTTCCAACTTTGCAAGTACCGGAAGATGCAACTTCAAAAGAACTGATCAGAAGATGGGAGTATAGCCCGGAAGAGATGACTGCTAATATCAATGCACCGAAAGAATCTCCGAAGATTTGGGAAAAGTTATGGTTTGATTTATAATTGAATTACTATAAATGGTTACGAAAAAGAGGACAATACAACATTGTCCTCTTTTTTTTTGTTATATTTGCGACCATATTTAGATTTATATATCAGAAGAAAAGAATGAAAGAATTTATAATATCCGAAGCCAAAGTAGAAACAGCAGTACTTGTCGGACTCATTACCCAGACGCAGGATGAGCGGAAAACAAACGAGTATCTCGATGAATTGGCTTTCCTTGCTGAGACGGCTGGGGCGGAAGTAGTAAAACGATTTACACAGAAATTGCCGACTGCCAATTCGGTAACTTATGTCGGAAAAGGGAAATTGGAAGAGATCAGACAATATATACGAACGGAAGAGGAAGAAGAACGTGAAGTAGGAATGGTTATCTTTGATGATGAACTTTCCGCGAAACAAATACGTAATATTGAAGCCGAACTGAAAGTGAAGATACTGGACCGTACTTCATTGATTCTCGATATATTTGCGATGCGCGCTCAGACTGCCAATGCGAAGACGCAGGTGGAGCTGGCTCAATATAAATATATGTTGCCACGTCTGCAACGGCTTTGGACTCACTTGGAACGCCAAGGTGGTGGATCAGGTAGCGGAAGCGGTAAAGGAGGCTCTGTGGGACTTCGCGGACCGGGTGAAACACAGCTCGAAATGGACCGCCGTATCATCCTCAACCGTATGTCACTATTGAAAGAACGTCTGGTGGAAATAGACAAACAGAAAGCTACTCAGCGTAAGAACCGCGGACGCATGATCCGTGTTGCATTGGTCGGCTATACAAATGTTGGAAAATCGACCATCATGAACTTGCTGTCAAAGAGCGAAGTGTTTGCCGAAAACAAGCTGTTCGCTACACTCGATACAACGGTACGCAAAGTGATCATCGATAACTTGCCGTTTCTTCTGTCGGACACGGTCGGATTTATCCGTAAGTTGCCCACTGACCTGGTAGACTCATTCAAATCGACTTTGGATGAGGTGCGTGAAGCCGATTTACTGGTGCATGTAGTAGACATCTCTCACCCCGGATTTGAAGAACAGATCGAAGTGGTAAACAAGACACTTGCCGAAATTGGCGGCGGTGGCAAACCCATGATACTTGTATTCAATAAAATAGACGCTTACACCTATGTGGAGAAAGCGCCGGATGACCTTACCCCCCGAACGAAAGAAAACTTAACACTCGAAGAACTGATGAAGACGTGGATGGCAAAAATGGAAGACAACTGTCTCTTTATTTCCGCCCGCGAAAGAATCAATATGGACGAACTGAAAAGCGTAGTTTATCAACGAGTGAAAGAATTACACGTTCAGAAATACCCCTATAACGATTTTCTTTATCAGATCTACGAAGAGGAGGAATAATTAATCAATGTGCTGCTTTGCTGATTGGGGGAAGCGGCACATTACTTATATTTATTAATATGAAAGATTATCGTAGACTAACTGAAGATGAAGTGCTTCAGTTAAAGAGCCAGTCGTGTCTGGCTGATGATTGGGGAAATGTATCAGTTGCAGAGGGGTTTAATTGTGAGTACGTTCATCACACCCGTTTTTCGGGAGAAGTGAAACTGGGTGTATTTGATGCTGAATTTACATTGCCGGGAGGCATCAGGAAACATTCCGGATTGCGTCATGTAACTTTGCACAATGTGACAGTAGGGGATAACTGCTGCATTGAAAACATTCAGAACTACATTGCTAATTATGAGATCGGTAATGATACCTTCATTGAGAATGTGGATATCATTCTGGTGGACAGGCTTACTACTTTCGGTAATGGGGTAGAGGCGACAGTTCTTAATGAAACAGGAGGGCGTGAAGTACTCATTAACGACAAGTTGTCAGCGCATCAGGCCTACATATTGGCGTTGTACCGTCATCGTCCTGAACTAATCAATCGCATGAAAGCGATTACGGATTACTATTCCAATAAGCACGCTTCTACTGTCGGCAGTATTGGTGATCATGTGATGATTCTTAATACAGGTTCAATCAGAAATGTCAGGATTGGTGATTATTGCCACATCTGTGGAACCTGTCGGCTGACCAATGGCAGTATCAATAGTAATGTGACGGCACCTGTGCATATCGGTCACGGGGTGATCTGCGACGACTTTATTATCTCTTCCGGTTCAGACGTGGACGACGGAACGATGCTAAGCCGTTGCTTTGTCGGACAAGCTTGTAAACTGGGACACAATTATTCTGCTTCCGACTCGTTATTCTTCAGCAACTGCCAGGGAGAAAATGGAGAAGCGTGCGCTATCTTCGCAGGCCCTTTCACGGTGACTCACCATAAATCGACTTTGTTGATTGCCGGAATGTTCTCATTCATGAATGCAGGTTCGGGATCTAATCAGAGTAATCATATGTATAAGTTGGGACCGATTCATCAGGGGACCATGGAAAGAGGGGCAAAAACGACTTCTGATTCATATATCTTATGGCCGGCACGTGTCGGAGCTTTCTCTTTGGTAATGGGACGTCATGTAAACCATGCCGACACTTCCAATCTTCCTTTCTCCTATTTGATAGAACAACGGAATACCACTTATCTGGTTCCCGGAGTGAATCTGAGAAGTGTCGGGACAATCCGTGACGCCCAGAAATGGCCGAAACGTGACAAACGGAAAGATCCGAACCGGCTTGATTATATCAATTATAACCTTTTGAGTCCATATACCATTCAAAAGATGTTCAAGGGACGTTCTATTTTGAAGGAATTGAAACGGGTATCCGGCGAAACCTCTGAAATCTACTCTTACCAGAGTGCAAAGATCAAGAATTCTTCTTTGAATAACGGGATTCGTTTCTATGAAATTGCCATCAACAAATTCTTGGGGAACTCTATCATAAAACGGTTGGAAGGCATTAATTTCCAAAGTAATGACGAAATCCGCCAGCACCTGAAACCGGATACGGAAATCGGTGTCGGCGAATGGGTGGACATCTCCGGACTGATTGCTCCCAAGAGTGAAATAGACCGATTGTTGGACGGTATCGAAAACGGCTCTATTAACCGCCTGAAATCTATTAATGCCAGTTTTGCGGAAATGCATGAAAACTATTACACGTATGAATGGACCTGGGCATATAATAAGATTCAGGAATTTTATGGATTGAATCCGGAAACGGTAACTGCTCAGGACGTGGTTACTATCGTGAAAGCATGGCAGAAAGCTGTGGTAGGGTTGGATAAAATGGTTTATGAAGACGCAAAGAAAGAGTTCTCGCTTTCTTCAATGACCGGATTCGGTGTTGATGGTTCTCGCGATGATATGAAACAGGATTTCGAACAAGTACGTGGTGACTTTGAAAGCAATACATTCGTGACTGCAGTTTTGAAACACATCGAGGACAAAACTGCTTTAGGAAATGAACTGATTAAACGAATCGAACATATACAATAAGTGAACCAAACTATGAATCGATGAGCGGTGGACATTGTACAATAAAGTACAATTCGTTCACCGTCTTCATTTGTACCTCGTCATTCTCCGTTATTCATTCTTAATTCTTCTTCTTTCCTTTCTCATTCTTCATTCTTAATTATTACCTTTGCCTCACTAACTAACATTACGTAATAAAATAAGAAACTTATGGCAACACCTCCGTTTAA
>OODH01001427.1_pt1 | contig 14285 bp, 8 predicted proteins | sample 1671391 | NCBI WGS metagenome assembly OODH01 (sample SAMN06348152, study PRJEB24527) | human gut metagenome | biome: human gut; feature: ankylosing spondylitis patient; material: feces | host: Homo sapiens | place: China | collected 2015-10 | reverse complement strand
CTTTCATCACCTCTGTTCATTATTATATAGTTTTAAATACTACTTGTAAATGTTTTTTTCACTAATTACAAAATTATATCCGCTTGAATTTACAGGAATCAGTTGTAGGCGAACAGATTTTTGTGTATAATCATAAAGATATATGCCTGTTCAGGCACAAAAAATATTTCGAGAGATGTAAACGGTAACCGGTACATATTTTGAATCTGAAAGATTGTTGCAGGAATCAACTTGTTGATCAGCATGGTTGTTTGTAAAATAATGTACCGTACAGGAAGAAGACAGGAGAAAATATGAGCGATATTTATAGTACATTAAATCCTCAGCAGCAGGAAGCGGTTTACCATACAGAAGGTCCACTGCTGATCCTTGCGGGAGCGGGTTCGGGAAAGACAAGAGTACTTACCCACCGCATTGCTTACCTGATAGATAAAAAGGGAATCAATCCCTGGAACATTCTGGCTATCACATTTACAAATAAAGCAGCCAGTGAGATGAGAGAACGTGTAGATAAGATTGTGGGATTCGGCTCAGAGAGTATCTGGGTATCTACCTTCCATTCTACCTGCGTGCGTATCCTGCGCAGACATATTGACAGGCTTGGATTTGATAACAGGTTTGCCATTTACGACACCGAAGATCAGAAGACTCTGATGAAAGAAATCTGCAGAAAGCTGAATATCGACACCAAGATATATAAGGAACGTTCCCTTCTGGCACAGATTTCCCATGCGAAAGATGAGCTGATTACACCGGATGAAATGGAACTGAATGCAGGCAGTGATTTTAATAAGAAGAAAGTGGCAGCAGTATACAGGGAATATCAGGCATCACTGCGGAAAAATAATGCGCTGGATTTCGATGATCTGATCGTAAAGACCGTAGAACTTTTCCAGAATTGCGGAGATGTTCTTGAGAATTATCAGGAACGTTTCAAATACATCATGGTGGATGAGTATCAGGATACCAATACCGCACAGTTTAAATTTGTAAGTCTGCTGGCTTCCAAATATGAGAATCTCTGCGTAGTCGGTGACGATGACCAGTCTATCTATAAGTTCCGTGGGGCAAACATTGGAAATATTCTTGGATTTGAGCACGTTTTCCCGGATGCAAAAGTGATTCGTCTGGAGCAGAATTACCGTTCTACCAAGAATATCCTGAGTGCGGCCAATGAAGTGATTGCAAATAATGCCTCACGTAAATCGAAGACACTCTGGACAGAGAATCCGGAAGGTGATCTGATTCATTTCCGCCAGTTTATGAATGGCTATGAAGAGGCAGAGTATGTGGTAGGTGAGATTTCCAGAGCACACAGAGAAAATGGTGCGAAGTACAAGGATTGTGCGGTTCTTTACAGAACGAATGCCCAGTCCCGACTTTTTGAAGAGAAATGCCTGCTTGCGAATATCCCGTATAAGATCGTAGGTGGCGTAAACTTCTATGCACGTAAGGAAATCAAAGATCTTTTGTGCTACTTAAAGACAATCGATAATTCCAGGGATGATCTGGCAGTGCGCCGTATCATCAATGTGCCGAAACGAGGAATCGGGGCTACGACTCTGGGAAGGATTCAGGATTATGCAGACCAGATGAGTGTCAGCTTTTATGATGCCCTGCGTGTGGCAGAAGAGGTTCCGTCTATTGGCAGAAGCCTTTCAAAGATTGACGGTTTTGTAACCTTTATTCAGGGGCTGAAGAGCAAGGCAGAATCTTATACCGTCCGTGAAATTCTGGAGGAGGTTATCCGTCTTACCGGATATGTCACAGAATTGGAAGCGGAAGGGACGGAGGAAGCAGATGCAAGAATCGAGAACATTGATGAGCTGATTTCTAAGACAGAGTCCTATCAGGAAGCTATGGAAGAGCAGGGACAGCCGGCAACCCTGTCAGGATTTCTGGAGGAGATTGCGCTGATTGCGGATATCGACAGTGTTGACCCGGATCAGGATTATGTGCTTCTTATGACCTTACATAGCGCCAAGGGTCTGGAATTTCCGTATGTGTTCCTGATTGGCATGGAGGAGGGCGTATTCCCCAGCGAGATGAGCAAGTATTCCGAGGCCGATCTGGAAGAGGAGCGCCGCCTTGCCTACGTGGGCATCACCCGCGCCAAGAAGGAGCTGTACATCTCCAACAGCGTTTCCCGGATGCTGTATGGCCGCACCCAGCGCAACGAGCCGAGCCGCTTTTTGCGGGAGATCGAGCCGGAGTATATCGAGGAGACCCGCAGCCCGGTACTGGAACAGCGCTCCCGCTTTGGCGGCTGGGGCGACAGCTATCGTGATACGGTGCCCGGTGGTGCATCCGGTTACTCCGGGCCATCTGGATGGGGCCGCAGCGCCAGTGGGTACGGTTCGGGCGGTTACGGAAGCGGCTATAGCAATCGCAGCGGCTACCTGAACCGCGAATACAACGCGGGCGAGGGCCGCGGCTTTGGCTCGGCCTATGCAAACCGGGGCCAGAGCCAGAGCGGATATGGTTCCGGCTATGGCCGCAGCGGCGCAGGTGCGGGATATGGTTCTGGTTACAGTTCTGCATATTCTGACGGAACAACGCAGAAAAAATCTGCAAAGCAAATCTCCTTTACAGGTACACCGGCAGCAAAAACCGCTGCAAAAGGCGCAAAACACTATGAGCCGGGCGATCTTGTGGAGCACAAGGTGTTCGGACGCGGTCAGGTAGTGGCTGTGAAGCCTGCCGCCGGAGATCAGATCGTGGAGATCAACTTTGAAAAGGTGGGCATCAAAAAGACCATGGCCAATTTTGCGCCCCTGACCAAAATCACTGCGGAGGAATAACACACTTATGATGACTGTTCGTTTGATCGCACATACCCCGGAACCGGAAAAGGTGGTGGCTGCAGCGGCAAAGCTCTGCTATTCCGATGCGCACATCACCGACCTGCTGGACGGCCTGACCGAGGAAAAGACCGCGAAGTTCCTGACCATGCTCAGCGATCTGGGCCATGCCAGCCCCATTGAACATGCCAGCTTCACCTTTGGCATCGAGGGGGTCAGCCGCACTTTGCTGGCGCAGATCACCCGCCACCGTATTGCATCCTTCAGTGTGCAGAGCCAGCGCTATGTGCGGCTGGACGATTTCCGCTATGTGGTACCGCCCGAGATCGAAGCCATCCCGGAAGCAAAGGAAGCTTTCCTTGCCAGCATGGAAGAGGACGCAAAGCGCTACCTCGACCTTGCCCACAAGCTGGAAGAAGGCCACACCGCCCGCCTGATGGCTGAAGGAATGCCGGAAAAGCAGGCCCGCGCCAAGGCCAGCAAGCAGGCCAACGAGGATGCCCGCTTTGTACTGCCCAACGCCTGCGAGACCAAGATGGTGGTCACCATGAATGCCCGCAGCCTGCAGAACTTTTTCCACCTGCGCTGCTGCAGCCGCGCCCAGTGGGAGATCCGGGAGCTGGCCGAAAAAATGTTTGAGCTGGTGTACCCGGTGGCACCGCATATCTTTGCAAAGTCCGGCCCGGCCTGTGTATCCGGCCCCTGCCCGGAAGGCAGGATGTGCTGCGGCAAAACCGCCGAGGTGCGTGCAAAATATGCATCCATCAAGGAGGCTGCAGGCGTATGAGCAAGGGAAAACTGATCGTACTGGAAGGGCTGGACGGCAGCGGCAAGGCCACGCAGGCAAAGCTGCTGGCAGCACATTTAAAGGGGCAGGGCTTTTCTGTGCGGGAGATCACCTTCCCGAATTATGAGAGCGACTCCAGCGCCCTTGTAAAAATGTATCTGGCCGGGCAGTTCGGCCAGCACCCGGACGATGTAAACGCCTATGCAGCCTCCAGCTTTTATGCGGTGGACCGCTACGCCAGCTACAAAAAGGACTGGGGCAGTTTTTACGAGAATGGCGGCATCATCATTGCCGACCGCTACACCACCTCCAACGCGGTGCACCAGTGCTCCAAGCTTCCGCCGGAGCAGTGGGAGAGTTTTCTCGGCTGGCTGTTTGATTTTGAATTCCATCTGCTGGGCCTGCCTGCGCCGGATGAGGTGATCTACTTACAGGTAGACCCCGCCGTGAGCCAGAAACTTATGACCCAGCGTTACCACGGCGACGAGAGCAGGAAGGATGTGCACGAGAAGGATACCGAGTATCTTGCCCGCAGCCGCTGCGCCGCCGAGTATTGTGCCGTGCACCTTGGCTGGGCCGTCGTGCATTGCACCAGCGGGGACAACATGCGCAGCATCGAAGACATTCAGGCCGAAGTGCAGGAGATCGTGTTGAAGCAGCTGACATAATTTTCGATAAGAGGGGGCATCCTGACAGATGTATCGTTTGATGCAGCCGGAAGATAAACCGGCAGTGCTGGCTTTATGGCAGAGCCAGCGCAATGAATCAGAAGAATTTGCCAAAAAGGCCATTGAGCAGTTTGCAGGCGAGCAGAACGTCTATGTGGCCGAGGAAAATGACGAGATCGCTGCGGTGGCGCTGGCTGTGCCGGTCACGCTGCAGGGCCGCAGCGGCACCTACCTGTACGGTCTGTGCGGCGAGGGCAGCCTGATCCTGGCGGGCCTTGTGGACTATCTGTGTGCCCAGCAGAAGCTGCGCGGCGCAGGCTTTACGGTGGCGGTGCCCACCAGCCCGGAGCAGGCCGCACTGCTGCAGGATAAGGGCTTTGCATGGGCCTTCGCCCTGCGCTGCCTGCCGCGCGAGGTGGAGCGCAACCTGTGGAGTCAGGCGGAGTTTGATTCCGTCACCGCCAAAAAGCTGTGTGAGCTGAGGGAGCGCTTCTGGCCCGATACCGTGCAGCTGACCCCGGAGCGCATGGCCGTGGTGCTGGGAGATCTGTACTCCTCCGGTGCCACCATCGTTTCCAGCGCCCACGGCTATGGTATTTATTTCCGCAAGGAGGATACGCTTTACTTTGTGGAGCTGCAGGCCGACAATGACCGCGCCGCCGAAGTACTGATGGAAGCCGCCCGCGAAAAGGAAGTCATTGTGGAAAAGGCGGTCATTACCGTGGGCGCATCCCAGCCGCTGTTCCTCGGCGAGGGCACCCGGCAGGACTACGGCATGATCCGCTTTGATGCCGAACCCTTTGATGTAGCCGAAAGCTACATGCGCCTGATGCTGGAAAACTAAGATAAAAGGAAGGTGCTTATGGCACACGAAAAAAACACCCGCAAAAAAGGCGGTGTAGGGAAGATCCTGCTGGTGCTGGTGGTACTGCTGGCGCTGGCCGTTGGCGGGGCGCTGCTGTTTGCGCACAACGAGATCAGCGGCAATGGCAGACCCGGCACGGAGGTAACGGTGAGCATCCCGCAGGGCAGCGGCGTTTCCGTCATTGCGCAAAAGCTCAAGGATGCGGGTGTGATCCGCTCGGCCTATCTGTTCCGCTGGTATGTGGGGCAAAAGGGTGCGGCATCAAAGCTGCAGTATGGCGATTTTACCCTGCAGAAGAGCGCCTGTTCTTACGATGCCATTATTGCGGTCCTGTCCACTTACGCCAAGGCCGAAACGGTGCGCGTGACCATCCCAGAGGGAACCACGGCCATTGCCATTGCCCAGAAGATGGAAGCCGCCGGGCTGTGCAGCGCCGAGGACTTTTTGAAGGAAGCCAACGAGGGCGATTTCAGCGAATACACCTTCTGGCAGTACGTGCCGGACGATGCCGACGCGCCGGACCGCTTTATGAAGTGCGAGGGTTATCTCTTCCCGGACACCTACGAATTCTTAAAGGACGACACCGTGCACAACTATGTAGCCACCTTCTATGCCCAGTTCGATGCACAGATCACCGATGAGATGTATGCAGAACTTAAAAAGCAGGATATGACCCTGCCCCAGCTGATCACACTGGCATCCTTTGTGCAGGAGGAAGCGGGCAACAGTCAGGACTCGAACGTGGCACAGGTGTTCCGCAACCGTCTGGCTGCGGATTCGCCCTACCCGCGCCTGCAGAGCAACACCTCCAGCTATATCCAGAGCGACAGTGACAACAATTACCTCTGGAACTGGGTGGCACCCTACTATGGCGGCTGGGATAATATCCCGGAAAATATCGTGGCTGCGTATGATACCTACAGCTGCAAGGGCCTGCCTGCCGGGCCAATCTCGAACCCCGGCATTGCGGCCATCAAGGCAGCGCTGGCCCCTCAGCCCAATGAGGAAGCCAAGGATGCCTATTTCTTTGTGACCGACCTCAAGGGCAGCTATTATTATGCCCGCACCCTGAGCGAACACAACGCAAACTGCCAGAAGGCAGCACAAGTGAACAAAACTGTGAATACGGAAAAATGAGAGGAATTTGAACTATGCTGCAAATCCCGGAACTGCTGGCCCCGGCAGGCGATCTGGAACGCCTGCGCTATGCCATCAACTACGGTGCCGATGCCGTTTACTGCGGCCTGCCTGAATTTGGAATGCGGTCTGCTCCGGCCAACTTTACGCCGGAACAGCTGGCCGAGGGTGTCATCTACGCTCACGCCCGCGGCCGCAAGGTCTACCTGACCATGAACACCCTGCCCACCAACGAGGAAGCCGACCGCCTGCCCGAGGCCATCAAGGAAGCAGCCAAGGCCGGTGTGGATGCCTTTATCGTGGCAGACCTTGGTGTGCTGGATGCCTGCAAGACCTTTGCACCGGACATCGATGTGCACATGTCCACCCAGACAGGCATCACCAACTGGGCTGCGGCCCGCGCCGCCTACAACATGGGCGCAAAGCGCGTGGTGCTGGCTCGTGAGATGACCCTGCAGGATATTGCGATCCTGCGCGATAAAACACCGCCGGAACTGGAGATCGAAGCCTTTGTGCACGGTGCTATGTGCATGAGCGTTTCGGGCCGATGCCTGCTTTCCAACTACATGGCGGGCCGCGACGCGAACCGCGGCCAGTGCGCCCAGCCCTGCCGCTGGAAATACTATCTCAGCGAGGAGACCCGTCCGGGCCAGCTGTACGAGATCGGCGAGAACGAGAACGGCAGCTACATCCTCAACGCCAATGATATGTGCACCGCGCCTTTCCTTGATCTGATCTGCAAGGCCGGTGTGGACAGCCTGAAGATCGAGGGCCGTGCCAAGACCTTCTACTATGTGGCAAGCGTTACCGCCGCCTACCGCAGGGCGCTGGACGCTTATCTGGCCGACCCGCTCAACGACAACTTTGAGCTGCCTGCTGAAGTGTACGAGGAGCTTACCCGTACCAGCCACCGCCATTACTCGCCGGGCTTCTACTTTGGCCGCGAGCAGGCCAGACAGGCCACCGACAGCGCTACTTACATCCGCGAGTGGGAGTTTGTGGGCACGGTGGACGGCTGGGAGAACGGCGTTGCCTCCTGCCAGCAGCGCGGCAAGTGGAGCCTGGGCGACACTCTGGAAGCCCTCTGCCCGGATGGCCGCAGCATTCCGCTGAACCCTGAGTGGATCGAAAACGAAGCCGGTGAACGGGTGGAGAGCACCCCGCATGCCATGGAAAAATACACCATTCCCACGCCGGAGCTGCCGCCCATGAGCCTGCTGCGGCGCAAAACGGTATAAGGAGACCACAATGGAAGCAACACGCCTGTGTCCATACTGCCTGCAGCCGCTGCCCGGAGCAGCACAAAGCTGCCCGCACTGCGGCAAAAGCTTTGCCGGGCGCAACCCCGGCGGCACCCTGCCGGTGGGCACCGTGCTGGCCGGGCGCTACACCGTAGGGGAAATGCTGAGCATCGACGGCGAGGGCATCCTCTACCGCGGCGCAGAGAATCTGGGCCGTTTCCGGGTGACCATCAAGGAATATCTGCCCATTACCCTCACGGCGGAGCGCACGGCAGAAAGCACCCTGCGGCCCAAGACCGGCAGTGAGGTGCTGTTCAAGACCACCCGCATGGATTTTGCGGACCTGTACCGCTCCATCCAGCGCATCACTCCGGCCAATGGTCTGGAAGCCGTGCTGGATGTGGTGGAAGCCAATAACAGCGTTTACGCCATTCTGGAAAATCTGGGCGGCACCCCGCTGGATCAGTGGCTGGAAAACCACCCCGGCACCATCCGCCCGGACGATGCCTGCACCATGCTGCAGCCGGTGTTTGAAGGCGTAGCCGCCATGCACAAGATCGGTCTGGTGCACCGCGGTATCTGCCCGGAGAACATCCGCGTGATGGAAAACGACCGCTGCCGTCTGGCGGGCTATGCCACGGTGGGCCTGCGCACGGCGGGCAGCGGCCTGCACGAACAGCTGTACGAAGGCTATTCCGCCCCGGAGCAGTATTCCACCGCAGAGTTCGAGGGCCGCTATACCGATGAATACAGCCTTGCGGCCGTGTTCTACCGCATGGTGTGCGGGCAGGCCCCGGTGCCTGCAGCGCAGCGCATAGTGGCAGACTCCAACCCACGCGCAAAATCGGTGAACGGCAGCCTGCCGCTGTACGTCTCGCAGGTGCTGCAGCTGGGCCTGCGCCTGCGGCCCATGGAGCGCATCCAGACCGTGCCGCAGCTGTATCAGGCCCTTTCTTCCAAGGAATACACCGCCGAGCTGACCCGCACCATGAAGCCGGAGACTCCGGTGCGCACAGCCCAGCCGGAGCCGGAACGCAAGGAACATCTGCTCAGCTTAAAAGCGCTGCTGGCGGGCATTGTGATCCTGCTGTCCATCCTCATTCTGCTCACGCTGTGGAGCGTGCTGAGCCAGCACATCCACCAGCCTGCCGCGTCGGCTGCGGAGTCGGAACCGGCCAGCAGCGAGGTGATGGTGCCGCAGAACCTTGTGCCGAACTTTATTGGCATGGACTACACGCAGGTGCAGAACAACCGGGAATATACCAGCATGTATCTGTTCTATGTCACCGAGGAATACAGCGATACCGCCCCGGCGGGCCAGATCATCCAGCAGGAGCCGAGCGCGGACACTGTACTCAAGGCAGGGGAGACCATACAGCTGGTGGTGAGCAAAGGCCCGCAGATGGCCGAGATGCCCAATATCATCGGCTTTACGCAGGATGGCGCGGTAAAGGAACTGGAAGCCCGGGGCCTTGTGGCCAGCTGCTTTATGGTGGTGAACGATGGCTCCTATGCATCCGGCTGCGTGGTGCGTACCAGCGAGGAGCCGGGCACCAAGGTGGAAGTGGGCACGGTGATCACCGTGTATATTGCGGCAGACCCCAGTGTGCAGATCACGGTAACACCGGAGGAACCCGCCGCTACCGAACCCACCACGACAGAGCCGGCCCCTCCGGAAACAACAGATCCTACCCCCACGGAACCGGAATACAATACAGACTAAAAAACAAAAGCAGAAGCGGGAGCCTTGCAAAGGCCCCCGCTTCTGCTTGTTTAGGATAGGAAAGAGAATGGCTTAGTTAGAGGTTGGTGTAGCCCATCAGGTAGCGGTCTACCTCGGCGGCGCAGTCGCGGCCTTCGCGCAGGCCCCACACCACAAGGCTCTGGCCGCGGCGCATATCGCCGCAAACGAACACCTTTTCCACGTTGGTCTTGAAGCTGTGGTCTGCCACGTTGCCGCGGGCGGTCAGCTCCACACCAAATGCATCGGCCACGTAATTTTCGCAGCCGGTAAAGCCTGCGGCGATGAACGCCAACTGGCAGTTGTAGGTAAATTCTTCACCGGTAGGCACCATGCTGGTACGGCCGGTCTCAGGGTTCCGCTCCGGCTTCAGGTAGGAGATGATAGCACCGGTCAGATTGCCTGCATCATCCTTCAAAAATTCCTTCACGGTGGTCTGGTACACGCGCGGGTCCTTGCCGAACTTTGCAAGGCACTCAGTCTGACCGTAGTCCACCTTCAGCACACGGGGCCACTCCGGCCACGGGTTGGAGGCTGCACGCTCCTTGGGCGGCTGCGGCATCATTTCCAGTGCCACCAGATCGGTGCAGCCCTGCCGCAGGGCCGTGCCCTGACAGTCGTTGCCGGTATCACCGCCGCCGATCACCAGAACATTCTTGCCCTTGGCATCGATGGCCTTGCCGTCCGCGAACTGGCTGTCCAGCAGACTTCTGGTCACGCTGGTCAGGTAGTCCACGGCAAAGTGCACGCCGTTTGCATCGCGGCCGGGCACATTCAGGTCGCGGGCCTTCTTGGCACCGCAGCACAGCACCACGGCATCGTAGCCGTTCAGCAGCTCTTCGGCGGCAACAGCCCCGCCCACATCCATGTTGGTGCGGAACTCCACGCCCTCAGCCTGCATGATCTTGATGCGGCGCTCGATGACGGATTTGTCCAGCTTCATGTTGGGGATGCCGTACATCAGCAGGCCGCCCACGCGGTCTGCACGCTCGAACACAGTCACGGCGTGGCCGCGCTTGTTCAGGTATTCGGCCACCGAAAGGCCGGAGGGGCCGCTGCCCACCACGGCTACGCTCTTGCCGGTGCGGGAGGGCGGCGGTGCGGCGTGCAGCCAGCCCTTGGCGTAAGCCGTTTCGATAATGGCGTGCTCGTTCTCGCGCACGGTCACGCTGCTGCCGGTCACATCGCCGCAGGTGCAGGCCGCTTCACACAGGGCAGGGCACACCCGGCTGGTGAACTCCGGAAAACGGTTGGTGGCCATCAGACGGTGCATGGCCAGCTCCCACTTGCCATGATAAACAAGGTCGTTCCACTCCGGGATGAGGTTATTCAGCGGGCAGCCGGAGGCCATGCCGCCGATCATCATGCCGGCCTGACAGAAGGGAACACCGCAGTCCATGCAGCGTGCTGCCTGCGTCTGCTGCTCCTCGCGGGAGAGCCAGACGTGAAATTCGTTAAAGTTTTCAATGCGTTCCAGCGGCGGAACATCCGTGCTGGTTTTGCGCGTATAGTCGATAAATCCAGTTGTCTTACCCATAACGCTGCCCTCCTTACTTCTTCTTCTGCACCGTGTAGAATGCTTCGATCTGTGCCTGCTCGCCGTCCAGACCGCGCTCCTCAACGGATGCGATCACACGCAGCATACGGTCATAATCGTAGGGCAGAACTTTCTTGAACTTGGGCAGGAATTCGCTGAAGTTGTCAAGGATCTCTTTGCCGCGGGGAGAGCCGGTGGCCTCCACATGTTCGCGGATCAGCTCTTTCAGGGTGGCAACATCGTACTTGTGCTCCACAGGTTCCAGGCTGACGGTCTCCTTGTTCACGCGCTGGTAGAAGTCCCAGTTCTCGTCCAGCACGTAGGCGATGCCGCCGGTCATACCGGCTGCAAAGTTCTTGCCGGTCTGGCCCAGAACCACCACCGTGCCGCCGGTCATGTACTCGCAGCCGTGGTCGCCAACGCCCTCCACAACGGCGGTGGCACCGCTGTTGCGCACGGCGAAGCGCTCACCGGCCACGCCGGAAATGAACGCCTTGCCGCTGGTAGCACCGTACAGGGCCACGTTGCCGGTGATAATGTTCTCCTCGGGCTTGAACGTGATGCCCTTGGGCGGGCGCACGACGATCTTGCCGCCGGACAGGCCCTTGCCCATGTAGTCGTTGCAGTCGCCCACAAGGTCCAGCGTCAGGCCGCCCGGGATGAAGGCACCAAAGCTCTGGCCGCCTGCACCCACACAGTGGGCGGTGTAAATATCATCCGGCAGGCTGTTGCCGTATTTGCGGGTGATCTCGCTGCCAAAGATGGCACCAAAGGCGCGGTCGGTGTTGGAGACATCCAGCGTCACGCTCTGGGCATTCTTGCTGCTGAGCTTGAACTTCTTCATCAGCACCTTCATATCGAGGGTGTTTTCCAGATGGAAGTCGTAGGTGTCCTCCTTCACGAAGTGAACATTGCTGTTCTCGATGGCAGGGTTGTGCAGGATGCAGTCGAGATCCATCTTGGAAGCGCGGCTGCCGGGTGCGGCAGGCTTGACCTTGAGCAGGTCGGTGCGGCCCACCAGTTCATCGATGGTGCGCACGCCCAGCTTTGCCATGTACTCGCGCAGCTCCTCGGCCACAAAGGTGAGATAGTTGATGATGTATTCCGGCTTGCCCTTGAAGTTCTTGCGCAGCTCCGGGTTCTGGGTGCAGATGCCCATGGGGCAGGTATCCAGATTGCACACACGCATCATCACGCAGCCCTCGGCCATCAGCAGGGTAGTGCCGAAGCCGAACTCCTCTGCGCCCAGCATACAGCTGATGGCAACATCGCGGCCGGAGAGCAGCTTGGAGTCGCTCTCGATGCGCACGCGGGTGCGCAGGCCGTTCAGGATCAGGGTCTGATGGGTCTCGGCGATGCCCAGCTCCCACGGCAGGCCAGCGTGCTTGATGGAAGTACGCGGTGCTGCACCGGTGCCGCCGTCGTAGCCGGACACCAGAATGACCTGTGCGCCGCCCTTGGCGACACCGGCCGCAATGGTGCCAACGCCGGCCTCACTGACCAGCTTGACATTGATGTTGGCGCTGCGGTTGGCGTTCTTCAGGTCGTAGATCAGCTCTGCAAGGTCCTCGATGGAGTAGATATCGTGGTGCGGCGGGGGAGAGATGAGGCCCACACCGGTGGTGCTGTGGCGGGTCTTTGCAATCCACGGATATACTTTGGCACCGGGCAGATTGCCGCCCTCACCAGGCTTTGCACCCTGTGCCAGCTTGATCTGGATCTCTTCCGCAGAAACGAGGTATTTGCTCGTTACACCAAAGCGTGCGGAAGCCACCTGCTTGATCTTGGAATTGCTCTCGCTGTGGTAGCGCTCTTCGGGTTCGCCGCCCTCGCCGGTGTTGCTGCGGCCGCCCAGACGGTTCAGGGCAATGGCAATGGTCTCATGGGCTTCGCTGCTCAGGGCACCGTAGCTCATGGCTGCGCCCTTGAACCGCTTGACGATGGAGCTTACCGGCTCCACCTCTTCCAGCGGGATGCCGCCGTCAGGAGCATAGTTGAAGTCCAGCAGGCTGCGCAGATGCACGCCGTCAGCACCCATATTGTCCACGGTGCTGGTGAACTGCTTGAAAGCCGAGTAGTCGTTCGTCCAGCAGGCTTTCTGGAACAGGTGGATGGTCTGGGGGTTGAACAGGTGTTCTTCCTTGCCGCTGCGGAACTTGTGTGCGCCGCTGTCGGCCAGCTCCATGTTGATGTCCAGACCCAGCGGGTCGAAGGCTGCGTTGTGCTGGGCTTCCACATCGGCCTGAATGTCCGAAAGGGTAATGCCGCCCACACGGCTCACCGTGCCGGTGAAGTATTTGTCGATGACATCCTTGGAGATGCCCACAGCCTCAAAGATCTGGCTGCTCTGGTAGCTCTGGATGGTGGAAATGCCCATCTTGGAGGCAATCTTCACAATGCCGCTGAGGATGGCGTTGTCGTAGTCCTCCACGGCTGCATAGTAATCTTTGTCCAGCAGGCCTTCGTCGATGAGCTGACCAATGGTCTCATGTGCCAGATAGGGGTTGATGGCGCAGGCACCGTAACCTAGCAGCGTAGCAAAATGGTGTACCTCTCTGGGTTCGCCGGATTCCAGGATCAGTGCGACTCTGGTTCTCTTCTTGGTGCGTACCAGATACTGGTTCAGGGCGGATACGGCCAGCAGGGAAGGAATGGGCACATGGTTCTCATCCACGCCTCTGTCGGACAGGATCAGGATGTTCACGCCGTCTCTGTAAGCTCTGTCCACTTCCACGAACAGTCGGTCAATGGCACGCTCTAAGCTGGTGTTCTTATAATATACGATAGGTACGACTTCTACTTTGAATCCGTCTACCTTCATGTTCTTGATCTTCAACAGATCCGTGTTGGTCAGGATCGGGTTGTTGACCTTCAGAACATTACAGTTCTTCGGGGTCTCCTCCAGAATGTTGCCCTCGGTACCGATGTATACGGTGGTGGAAGTCACGATCTCCTCACGGATCGCATCGATGGGCGGGTTGGTTACCTGTGCAAACAGCTGCTTGAAATAATGAAACAGCGGGTGGTTCGTCTTGCTTAAGACGGGAAGCGGCGTATCCACACCCATGGCGGCAATCGCTTCACTGCCGTTCTTTGCCATAGGCAGAATGCTCTGTTTCATCTCATCGTAGGTATAACCGAAAGCTTTCTGCATCCGCTGACGCTCTTCGTAGGTGTACTCAGGGACACGCTGGTTCGGGATGTGAATACTCTTCAATTCTGTCAGGTTGTTGTCCAGCCATTCACCATAGGGCTGTCTGGAAGCATATTTTTCCTTGATCTCCTCATCGTCAATGACTCTGCCCTGTACGGTATCGACCAGGAGCATCTTGCCGGGACGAAGTCTTTCCTTTAACTTGATCTTCGTGGGATCAACAGGAAGGACACCTACCTCGGAAGACAGGATCAGGGTATCATCGTCAGTGATCAGATAACGGGAAGGACGCAGGCCGTTTCTGTCCAGTACCGCACCCATGATATCTCCATCGGAGAACAGGATGGATGCGGG
>OODH01001414.1_pt1 | contig 14433 bp, 22 predicted proteins | sample 1671391 | NCBI WGS metagenome assembly OODH01 (sample SAMN06348152, study PRJEB24527) | human gut metagenome | biome: human gut; feature: ankylosing spondylitis patient; material: feces | host: Homo sapiens | place: China | collected 2015-10 | reverse complement strand
AGAAGGACGGAGGCGAAGATTGATAAATACTTCATAAAATATAGTGTTTTTGTATTTTGTGCATAGTAACCCAAATAATCGCTTTTAAGATAGTTAATAGCTGTTTGAATAGCTGTTGTGTCATCTGTTATACCGTCACCTTTTGCACCAAATTGGTTTACATTTAATGTATCGCCCAATAAATGACACGCACAATTACCAACTATAATTAATGACCCACCGTTATCAATGTCACCATCTTTTTTATAATCCACATAATAAAATCCGTTTCCGCCATCACCAGCAGAATAGTAACCTTTAGTTGCGATATAATAACCCACTGTAATATCATTATAATTACGTAAATCAGCTATTGTATCTACATAAATAATTCTTTCATATACTCTGGTTTTTAAACTGGCTACTTCTTGTCTATAAGCTTCTACTTGTGCATTATAATTTCCAGTCAAAGCCCAATACTGTTCATTACTAATATCAACACCAACTGGAACAAACGTCTTACTTGTGTAACTATTTCCCTCATGAATAACAATTGTCAATGGCTCATAAGCATTAGCACTTGACCATTCAGCTGGATCTGCAAACAATGGCACATATCTCGCACCTGTATAAGTGATACCACACTTTTGACCAGTGACCAAATCCGGACATGGGTTGTTATTTCCGCATAAACTCATTTTATTCTCCTTACCATTTTAAAATTAAGTGACCATAAGTCTCTTTATCATTATAATTATAACCAGTATCGAATTGTAAGAACTCCCATGATTCGGGAATACATGCAATGAAATGACCATCATCGCTCAAACCAAATCCCACGAATTTTACAATACGAGCCACCAAACATTGTAAGTTTTTATCAATCCAATTAATAATACTATCAAGATATAAACTTACATAATCTCCATTTTTAACTTTTTCGATTTCACTCTCAAGAAAAGCAACATCTTCTTTAAGCTGTGCAATATCAGTCGTATTAATTGTAACTTGCCCTATTAAATCATTCTGGCCATCAATAACTTTGTTCAAATAATCAATAACCTTACACAATAATTCATAGTAACTTAAGCTATTGTCATATACCAAAGGTATAACTTGCTGACACCATGCACGAAACCGATTTAATCTATCTGGAATCATTTTATTTCCTTTCTAATAAACATTCATAAACAAATCACTAAGAGCTTCAATTACCATCATATCGATGTTAATAAAACTGCTCCTTAATTTATTTATTAAATCAATGTAATCACTCCCACTAGCTTTACCAAAAACATGTTTTGCATATTCATCAAGATTGGTTAAGTTATTCGTTGTATTAATATTAGAAGTAGTTTTTCCATTATCAATAGTAGCGTCATCAGCCCATGTATTTGATTTAATATCACCGATACTTAACATACCTTGAGGGGTAGCACTATGAACATTTGTAGCATCTTCTGTTCCCTCTCCGGTTGTAGTGCCTGTACTATTTCCCGTTGTCTTTTTAGTATAAACTTCTTGATAATCAATTGTGTACAAGGGATTAAATTCAATCAATTCGCTTTTATATAATTGATTATAGTAAGGCATAATCTCATTCATGGTTCTATTCAAGAACCGATTAAACAAAGCAGCTGTTTCAAAACCAATTTCACGAAAGTAATAATGGTCAATGATCTTCTGATTAAGAGGGAATCGATAGGCCTCATCAAAAATTGGGTACTCTTTTAAACCAAAGTCCCAACCGGATTCAACAAGCCATCTGATTTGTGTTGTATACTTACTCATCTAACGGCTCACCTTCCTCTCCATATTCTACCTCATCATCAAAATTAATGTCAAGGTATTCTGCCAACTCTTTATCAGTTCTTAATCGAACATCAACGTCCAGCCCCCATTTCTCATTAATAAGTTCACATGCTTGTTTTCGTGTAGCCAGTCCTGTCTCAGTCATCATAGAAACTTGTTCATTATTAGCGTTCACTTCATCAGTAATCATTCTTTCTTTTTTATCCATGTTACTATTTTTGATGCCGAAGAAAGTCATGGCTTCATTCCATATTTCATGCTTATATTGAATAAGCTTATCCCCAACAAAAGGTGCGTCTGTTCTTAATACTGTGAACAACCCATCATCAAGTGTACTGTCACCAAAGATAAAAGGTTGGTTTCCATCATACTGTTCATAAAGATTTTTCATTGTAAGACGCTGTTTTTCACTGGACTTAATGAGGACAGGTGTTTTTTGAGATTTAATGTTAACATCTAGAGTTCGTTCTACTTCAGCCAACCTTAAAGCGAATAAGCTGACTGTCTCATCAGTTGGAATCTCGGCGTAATTGTTACGAATGATGACACAATTATCCGCTTCATATTCTTCATGATAAGCAATACTATAAGCCATCCACCTTACAGGCAATTCATAAATGTTAAGCTCTCCAGCGGGTGTACATCTTAAGTTAAGAAAACCCAGTGTTTCATCTTCAACGAATATTGCCCGCCCATTAAAGTAAAGGACTTGTTCTAAAAAACGTTCGTCACAACTATCTGGAAGACCCCGCCACTCGAACATGGTTGTAGCAATGAGACGAAGTCGTTTATAATAGTCTGCTAATGTTTGGATATTTAAACTATTCTTTTTAAATTGCGGGCTGAGTGTCGCATATAAACCAACAGGCAAGCCCTTATTATTTTCAGTCAAATCAATTCTTTCTCCTTTCTAGCATCCGGTATTTGGCGGCGGTAATGGCAAACAAGTACAGGTATCCGCATTGACAGGTAGATAATTGGCCGGATCCATTGCTTCTCCATTTACACGTATTTCAAGATGAACGTGTCCGCCTTGTGTCTGTCCGGTAGTGCCAATATGTCCAATGACTTCCCCTTTTTGAACTTGAGTACCGACAGGCCAACCATCGGTTACAGGGCGATGAGCATACATAAAAGACCAGCCTTTATTTGTCATGACTGTAATACTATTACCCCATCCACCATTCATGCCGGATTGTGTGACCGTCCCGGATTCAATTGCCCACAAGTCTGTACCGTTAGGAGCTTGAATATCCCAGCCAGCATGGAAAGCGTATAAACCTGTAACTGGATTTAAACGGCAGCCAAAAAGGTTGGTTGGGTCACAACTATCAAGCTTATATTGAGGAAGTGGTAAAGGCCATCCATCTGTCTGACCTCCACCCCCACCGCCTTTAAGCGTTAATCCAAAAAGCATCCCAATTAATAAAGCCGGGCCAAAGTCTTTACTATTAAAAATATTAATCGAACTCACCTACCTTATTGGGGTCTGTCCAAAAAGTACAACCCTGATTCAGCATGCGCTTGATGGTGATCAAAGCGTCTGTTGGGATATTCCCCACAATGTTTGCATCACTGGTTTTACAGAAACAATAGGTTCTTGTTGTTCCAACAAAGTTAGGGACTTTTGTGATGTTATAGGCATAACCATAGCGTTTAAAATAATCTGTTAGGATTCTGCCATGTTGATCATTGATTGTCCATAGTTCTACCCATACACCGTCCGATTGATCATTTAATTCAAAGTTACCATTGCTTGCTCCACCGCTTACAGTAGGCGGCTGGTCTCTTACATCTTGCTTTTTAGCATTTTGACTATTGATCTGTTGGAATACACTGACGGCGGTGCTGGCAATTCCGCCAACAGCGGCACCTACTGGGCCACCCATTGCGAAACCTATTCCTGCGGCACCTACACCGCCAATGATACTATTGGCAACAGCAACATCGTTTTGGGTTTTAGAATTCATCAAGTAAGCTCCATAGCGGTCATTAAGAACTGGGACAGAATTATTCGTGTTTGATATAACACTCATATCTTTATGAACACCATAGCCTTGATAGTTATCACACCAAAACCGCACGGTAACAGGAGAACCAAACCCACTAACATAACTAATATGAGGACTTGATACATATTCAGGCTTAAATACTTGTTGGCTTCCCTTATGATTGGTAAGCTTAAAGAATGAATAGGGATAAGTATTTAATTTAGGGTCTGCAAATTCATTAGCTGTTATGCCACTTGCGGCACTCCCACTATTAAGCTCTGGAATTCCGCCATATAAACGGTGACAATGGTATTCATCATCATAATAACTTTCAGTGCCATCAAATGGCAATCTGAAAATTTCAATAATCGCATTGGCAAACCTTGCAGCACGTTCTGTCACTGTCTCTTTAACTTCATTGTATTTAGATAAAGCGGTAAACCAACCATTACCAGTAGCAGCGGCCGGATTAAACGCAACCAATAAAGAGTTAAGCACTTGAGATACTTTACCTAAATCACTCGCCCAGTTATCGTCGCCTTCAACCGGATTGGTATAGGTTAAAGGATTATCAAGAATTTGTTTTTCTTCTGTCGTGGCGGGCATCGCTAAGACGTTGCGAAAATTATCATCAAACTGGTAATAGTGAACAGCCTGTGGTGCTCTGCCCATAGCTGATGGGGGTGTTTTATCCCACCACTTAGACTTCATAATATCCATGACTGTTTCAGTCATACATACAACATAGTTAGCTCCAGCAGTATCCCAGAGGTGAGTCTGCTGTCTGAGTACATACTCATTACCAAAATCAAGACCTTCTTCAACACTGATACTTTGAGTGACATCCCCATGCTCACGCTCGACAAAACATTCTTTGACTTGAAATTGCCACTTGAATGTATTCCAGTAGTCTGTTTCAATGACAAGCTCGGTTGAATTGTCTGACCGCCATCTTATATCGGTAATAAAGGCGAAGTGCCATCTTACCCCTGTAAAATTGGTGTTTTGATACATTACATAGTTGACATCATACCAGTTTTCAATATTGCCATTAACCCGTATAATATTCTGAGGTTTAATAAAGGAATAATCACTAACACTTCTCACCGTTGCTGAGCGAAAATAAGCGAGTTGGGCGGCTTGATCAGTAAATAACAATTCATTTTGATAGCTGTTATCGATTTTTACATAACAGAAGTTAATCACTCCTTGAGGAGTAAAAGCCATTTAATCACTTCCTTTCTAAGAAGTTGCCCCGCCCATTAAATGGAACGGGGCTATATTTAAAAGGAGGACAAATTTAAGCTTGCGGTACAGTGACCGTGGCCGAACCAACTTTAGAAGGATCAAAGATGGAGGTTGCTTTGACGGTAAGACTTGTAGCTGTTTCACCTGAAGCAACCACTAATTTACCATTTGCGTCAACCGTTGTTCCAGCTACACCGCCTTCTACAGACCATGTAACACCCTTATTCGCACCACCAACGGCTACAACTTCAGCAGTAAATTGTGTATTACCACCTTTGTTTACAGTGGCAGTTGTTGGTTCAACCGTTACAGAGGTAATGGACGGTGTCGGCGCATTAGCTACAATAGCGACGGCATTAACAAATGGGCTAAGAGAATATGTTTGGAATACGGTTAACCAGAAGTTCCAGTTTAATGTTTTAGCGTTCCAGAAATCCGTCATTTCAAAAAGATTGTCAAAAATCATTGGCAAGTCTTTATCCATAACAATGGCCTGAATGTTTTCGTTAGGGAATGAGTCAACGGTAATGATATTCCCCATGAATTCCGCTTTTTCCATATTGAAAGCAACAGCTAAAACATCAAGATCGATATAGTTCATAATGTCCGCACGAATCAGAACGATAATGTCTTCTGGATTGGTGAAGGTAACAATGGGTTCCCCAACCGCTCCCTGTAAATTGGAATAGTTATTATACTTAGTAGAAGGGAAACCAAAAGAAGATACAAGGTTCTTAATCTGTCCGGTTAAGGCACGGGCTGCACCATCGACTGTAATATCAGCAGCAGCGGAAGGCTGAACAACAATGGTATTCTTATCAACCGCACTGGAGAATGTTTCTTTCATTAAGGTAAATTCATCAATATAGTTTCCATTATAAAGTGAATTTGTAATAGAAGAAATCATTTCAGCGTGAGCGTCCCATGAAACAAATGCACCTCTTAACAGAATCATGTCGATAGTGACAGGATACTGATCTTCACGATTGCGCTGGTGGTAAGCCACTTTAGTATCTGGGTTGGTTCTTCTCAGAATACCCGGCATGTCATTTGCGTCAAAGGCTTGTGCTTTGGCTGGATTTGTATAAATCTCCTGAACCATGGTACCCAGTCTGAAGTTGCCTTTCTTCAGAGGTGCTAATGGGTTTCGGTAAATTTTATTACGTACCCATGTAAAGGCAATACGGTTAATCAGGATATTTAAATACTCGTTGGCGAACTCTTTAAAGGTAAGAATTGGGTTCCCAACATCAATAATATTGGCACGTGTCGCAAGAGGAACAGCGTTCTGAAAATCTTCAGAGGCTAGCGCTCTTACAGCGTTAAAGGTTTCAACTGTTTTATCTACTCTATCTGCTGGCATTAAAATAAATTTCCTTTCTCATCAAATAATGAATCCAGATCATATGTTTCACCCTCTTTAGCAGGTTCTGCATAATCTTCATCTTTAGGCATTCCAATACGTTTTAAAAGCTCACCATTGCGTTCTCTTACTTTAGAAGTAAGGCGGCGCTGATCATCAAGTTCCGCACTGTAACGGTCACGTTCTGCAATGGCTTCATCACGTTCACGGTAAAGACGGTCACGCTCTTCTTTTAGTTCGTCAATATCGACCGTAGCGTCTACCCGTTCCTCACCGTATTTCTGGTAAGCCTCCCAAAATTCCTCTCGACCACGTTCAGATTCGTCATCGTCTTTTGCCATACGCACACGATCTAACATGGTATCAAATTCTTCTCTTGTCAAACTTAATCTCCTTTCTATACTTGTACATGTGTATATCCATTCCCTGCATAGGAACCAATATCAAAACCCGCATCTAAAGCCATGGTATGTACTTCATCAGGACTGTAACCCGGAATAACAACATCAGCTGCTCTGCCAATGCGATGATTGGAATAGGGAACAGAACCCGGTAAGCTGTCATTAAAAGTCTGACAACGTACACCACTGGTAATCGTAATGGGTGCATCTGCACGAACTCTCAGGGCTTCCAGTTTTTCTAAAAGTTCACGAGCTGGGAGTGTCGGCCAGTGTAAGCACCATTCATCATGATATGGGTATTCATCATCTCCTGGACAAAGACCACAACCAAACTCTGTTGAGTTAAAATGAGTGGAGAGGTCAAGACCATTGTCTAAAATAGAAATCGCCTGTGCTTGACACTGATCTCCCCAGATCCCAGAATCCACGACCATGTTGTGATCGGATTCAAATTTTTGAATCGCCCGACGGGCTGGGGTATCCGCGTCATAAGCGCCTAATGGGGTATTAATATCTTCCCCTTCAAGATCATATCCCGCATAATAAAGAAATACTTTAATGTCATTATCTTCCCATAATTGCATATTATTCACCTCCTTTCTTACAATCGTCTGCCACGGTATCAATTTTTTCAACCACTTTAATAAGAGTGGTTTGAACATCGGTCATGGCTTTGGTAAATTCTTTCATGGTGGTATTGTTGAAATACATAAAGTAAGCGACACACGCAACGGCGACACCATTGTTAACCAGAATATTTACTAAGTCTTGCACACTCATACTCCTTACCTCGTTTCTTTTAATTATATCATGAAACCTTAAGAAAGTAAATTTTATGCAGATTTTTGAGTTAAAGGGCTTGACAAAGTTCAAATAAAGGGTTATAATAAGTACATAAGATAAAGAAAGTTGAGGTCAACCAAAAATGAAAAGTGCTAGTTATTTATTAGGTTATGAATGGGCTAAAAAAGATTTTGAATTGCTTGGCTATGAATCAACTCTTGATACTTATATGAGTTATATGGAGGATCCGATTTTTGAATATTATCATCCTGATATACAAGATGAAATAAAAGGTTATTGTGATGCTTTTGAAGAAATTTATGATAGAGATTCATAACGGAAATCTTAATTAGCCCTCTGAAGAGTCTTTGAAAATTAAGACGAAACACCCCTTTTTGGGTGTCAGGGTATGAAAAATTTAAAGAAATTAAATCGGTTTGTGAACGTAATGATTAAGGTTATTACATACCCGTAACCGTGAAAAGACTGCAAATTAAGTAAAAGAAAGAGAGGTCACCTAACGTATTACATGCAGTCTTTTCTAAACTTTGTATATTAAGGAGAACAAAATGGAAGTTTACAATTTTATTCAAGTTATGCAAGAAGTTATGTTAACAATCGCAGTTATTGGGGTTGCATGGTTAATCCCTGAATTTTCAAAATTAAAGGAGAACAAATAATGGTTAAGAATATTACAAGAACATTAAAGACAACTGAAATTATGGCAAAGAAAATTAAATATGACAATGGCGAACTTTTGGAAATGGAAATGCCCATGCAGTATGCTGTTGGTCATCTGGATATGGAAAAGGCTTTAAAACACTTAAACAAATCGCTTAATTTAGAAGTAGGCGAAGCGTTCATGATTACAGGTCTTGAACATCAGGAAGATACTTACAGTGTTCCAGTAGATGATTTCATTGCAATGGCAAATATTATTAAAGTAAGAGAAGCACAGGAGGCTGAATAAATATGAATGGTGTAGAAGTAATTAAAACAAGTTTAGTTGATGATGGTTCAAGAGAATCAAAGGCATTGATCTACAATGCCACCATGGGAAACAATCAAAGTTTAAAAGATTTAGTCGGTGAAACTTTAGCTGTTACGGAATTCTGCTTATTTAATAAGGAAATTAAAGACGGTGATACTGGTGAAATTATCCCCACTGAAATTATCACACTGATTACAGATCAGGGCGCAATTACTACCAATAGTAAGACTGTAATCAAAAGTTTTGAAAATATTTGTTCTGTCTTTGGTGAACCATCATGGAAAGATGACCCACTCCCGATTAAAATTATCAGTGGTAAAACAAAAGAAAACAGAACTTACATGGATATTATGCCAGCGGTTTAAGTTGATTAAAAGATACGCCCGGTCTATCCGGGCTATCTCTATATTGAAAGGAGTTGAATTAATATAAATAATGCAAATTTAACGCGCAATGGTGTGTGTTATGATTTGGAAAAGAGCCCATACAAAGCTGAAAGTAATCAGCTTATTTTTCATTTTTCTAGTATGTATTATAAAAAGAAGTTTCTGGAAGAAGCTGTTCCAAAAATGCGGTTTATTCATAAGAGTTTAAGTTCACGTTTCAACTTTGATATTTATATGCATGAACTTTCTGTTCTTATTGTATACAGGAAAATCGAAAAGAGGGGCTTTTATGTTATTATTAAAGAAACAGGAGAGGTGTTAACATGCCCCGAACAAGTAAAATTAAGTGGAGACAAAGTGATCAAGCAAAACTTGCAAAGACCATAAAAAATTTCAATTCAAGACGCAATAGTCTTTTAAAATCACACCCAGAACTTTTTGACTTAACACCCGAAAGACAAGTGATGAAAGATATTTTGCCTGTCATTAAAGAGGGTACGAGAAATGACTTTAACAAGTTTATTAAATCCCTTGATCGTTTTAGGGGTGAAGCCATTAAGGAAGTTGTTGAATTTGAAAGTGGTCTTAAGCTCACAAAGTATCAAATACAAGAGAATCGGTATAAACTCAATGCCATTAACGCCAATAGAAAAAATGAATTGAAAAAGATATTGGAAAATAACCCGCGCATGGTAAATGAAGATTTGTCCACGCAAGGTGGGATTGATATTGATCAATACTTGCCAAAGAAAGTAAATTATGACCGAATTAAGCCAGGGAAAGAATATGAAAAAATGGTTGAAAGTTTAAAGAAGCAATCAACTAAACGTTATAGTGTTGAGAAATCATTGAGGTATAAAGAAGCTTATCTAAGCTCAATTCTAAATCACTTAACCGGACCAAATGGAGAAATGAGTGGCCAAGTAAATGCCTTATTTAATTTTGTAGCAGAACTCCCAGAGGACTTTGTTATGTTCAATTACTTTGATGACCCGATTCTCAATATCCAATTTACAAGTGACCCGCTCCCGGCTGATACTATTGCGTCAAATGCTTTAAGCCGTTGGGAAGAAGCCTATGCGGTTTACAGCGGACTTTGAGACAACCACTGACCCTGAAGATTGCCGTGTCTGGGCTTATGGCATTTGTTCAATTGATGAGCCAGACGATATTTTTCTTTATGGTAATAACTTAGACGATTTTATGCTTTTTTGTCAAGATACAGATAATTATACATTGTACTTTCATAACTTAAAGTTTGATGGTGAGTTTATTTTATCATGGTTGTTTAATCATGGGTATAAGCATATTATTGATAAAGAAGATAAAGCACCTCATACATTTGAAACGTTAATAAGCGACAGTGGTTTATTTTATTCAATGACCATTTACTTTGATTATCAACATAATGGAAAGATTGTAAATAAAGTGACAATTTATGATTCACTTAAGATATTGCCTTTTTCTGTTGATAAGATTGCAAAAGGCTGGGGCATTCCTGAACAAAAACTTGAAATTGACTATAAAGAATATCGTGAAGTTGGTCATGAATTAACACCTGAAGAAGTTGCTTATTTAAAAAATGATGTTGTCATTGTAGCTAAGGCTTTAAAGATGTTATTTGAACAAAACCTTGACAGAATGACGCAAGGTTCTAATGCTTTATATCATTATAAAAATACGGTGGGTAAAGCAAAATTTGAAAAGTGGTTTCCTATTCCTGATTATGACAGGCAAGTAAGAAAAAGTTACCGCGGGGGTTTTACTTATTTAAAACCAGAATACGCTGACGTTGATATCGGTAAAACCATTGTACTTGATGTAAATAGTTTATATCCGTCAGTAATGTACTTTAATAAAATGCCGTATGGTGAGGGAGTGTTCTTTAATGGGAAATATCGTAATGACAGTGTATATGATTTGTATGTACAGAAAATAAGATGCCAATTTGAGTTAAAAAAAGATCATATCCCCACAATCCAATTAAAAAATAATAGTGCTTTTATGCCCAATGAATATTTAGTGGATAGTGCCGGGGAAGATATTGTTATGACTTTAACAAGCACAGATCTGGCTTTATTCCTTGATCACTATAATGTCTATAACATTGAGTGGATGGACGGTTGGAAATTTAAGAGCGCTGTGGGCTTATTTAAAGATTATATTGACTACTGGATTAAAATTAAAATAGAAAGTACAATAAATGGTAATAAGCCAATGCGTCAATTAGCTAAACTAATGTTAAATGCCTTGTATGGTAAGTTTGCATTGAATCCCAATGTTAGAAGTAAATATCCGTACATGGACGAAGAAGGAGTGATTAAATATCGATTGGGACAAGAAGAACAAAGAAACCCTATTTATATACCCGTTGGAAGCTTCATCACTGCATGGGCAAGAAATAAAACAATTCGAAGCGCCCAAAATGTTTTTGACCGATTCATTTACGCTGATACTGACAGCTTGCACTTATTGGGAACTGAACTGCCAGATAATCTTGAAATATCGGATACTGAACTTGGAGCATGGGCTCATGAAAATACATTTGACAAATCCAGATACCTTAGGCAAAAGACTTACATTGAAGCGAAAAGGGTCGAAAAGAAAGATGATAGTGGAATCTATGAACGAATTGATGGTGAAATGTACAAACTTAGTGTGACTTGTGCGGGTATGCCAGCCGGGTGTTATCCTTATGTGACATGGGAAAACTTTCACCCGGGTGAGCGGTATGGTGGTAAGTTGCAACAGAAGCATGTGAAGGGCGGTATTTATTTTAAGGATATTGACTTTACATTTAAAAAATGATAAAATTACAGATAGGAAAGACGTAAAGTTTCATGCTTACTCCCATATGCGGGTAGTCACACCTGAAGAAGGTGCCGTAATATGGTACAGTGTTGACCTCATCTGTTTAAGCAAGCTTTATTGTTCTTTCCTTTTTAATTGAAAGAAGGTGTTTCGTTGGCGTGGTTTAATGGAGATTTTTTATACACACATAATGCGCTTATTAATATGGTGATCGGTCCCCGTGGTCATGGCAAAACATACTGGGGTAAGTGTCGGGCGATACGCAACTTCATTAAAAAGGGTGAAGAATTTATTTACCTTAGAAGAAGAGTGACAGAAATTGACAAGGTCAAAAGCCAATTGTTTGATGATGTGATAAGAAATGATGAATTCCATGATCATGAAATTAGCTATACCAGAAGCGGTCAATACATGATCGATGGTGAAATTGCTGGTTATCCTATTTGTTTGGGTAATCAGAACTACTTAAAAAGTATCAGTTTTGCGAACGTTACAATGCTCATTTTTGATGAATTTATTGTGGACGAAAGTAACCAGGAGCGCTATTTGAAGAATGAAGTAAATCGCTTGTTGAATCTTTATGACACAGTTGACCGTTATGAAGGACGTGTTAAAATGTTTTTGCTAGCCAATAGCTTAAGTTATGTTAATCCTTATACAGCATTTTGGAAATTGAGAAAGCCTGAACCCGGTGGTATTAGTAAGACGGCTGATAAGAATGTTTTAATTCATTTGGATTATGATTATGAATTTCTTGAGAAACAAAGAGCCACTAAATTTGGAAGTCTGATTGATGGCACTAAATATGGTGATTACTCTCTTTATAATGAGTTTGTTAATGACAGTTTTGAATTCATTGAAAAGAAGTCTGGTAATTGTAATTACTATTTTGGTATGAAGTATCTTGATAAAGTCTATGGTGTTTGGGCTAATTATGCGAGTGGTATTATTTATGTGAGTGAAGATGTTCAGCCCACAAGTAATTTAATTTATAGTATTACTATGGATGATCACACGCCAAATACTTTGCTGATTAGCCGTAATAAGACAGTTGGATTCTTTAAGGTCTTTATTGATAGTTTCTTACAAGGGCATATGCGGTTTGAAAGCATGGAAATTAAAAATGCTTGTTATGAGATTATTAGTATTTTGAAAGGATATTGAAATGGGTAAATATAAAGAAAAGTATAAGAAACTAAAAGAATGTTATGATTTTAATTGTCAAGAGTTAAATAGAGTAACTTTGGAACTTGTAGAAACTAAATGTGAACTTGATAGATTTAAAGAGGAAAATCTAAGATTGTATTGTAGAAATAATGGTGCAAAAACTGTACAAGATTATATTAATTATAAAGAGGATTTATGATGGATTTAATTACAGGCGTATTTATCGGATTTGGTGTTGTTTATATGTGTTGGTTGTTTAAGGAGGCTTTAAGGTGATATGGTCTTTTATTACAGGTTTATCTGTTGGTGTATTTATAACTATGGGTTGCTTAACTTACTTAATAAATAGGTGGACTAAATGAATAGAGAAGCTAGTAAGAGAATTGAAGCTGTAAATCGTAACATGGAATTCATGAATGTAACAAAGAATGTCTATGAACTTGAGAAATTGCACAACCGTTCTGTTAATCATTTGTTCGATGTTGCTTCTATGAATGTTTATGATGAAAATGAAATGGAAAAATTCCATAATGAATTGCATGAGTGTTATCGAAAGAATTTGAGGAGGTTGTAGTATGAAAGCTAATGAAGTTTTAAATATATTAAAATGCTTAAATGAACTTATTGATTTAAGGGATTATAAAATTATAACAATTAGTACTTATAATGAAAGAAATAGTGGTTTTTGTGTAAAAACATGTGATAAGATTATAGAGATAACGGTTGTTGAGGAGGAATAAAATGGCTATTTTTGGAAACCCGTATGATGGAAAATTAGATAATTTAAATTATTATGATCAATTTCTACAGGCTATGCGTATTGATTTAGCGGGAGAGTTGGAAGCTCAATTTTTGTATCAGGCTCACTTGATGATTCTTGACCCGGATAGTTATCAGTATAAAGTACTTGATGATATTCTTAGAGAAGAAAAGGTTCATGCCGAAGAAATACAGTATATTATCGCACGTATGCAAGACGAAGGTGTAGCTATTAGAAGAGAGGCTGTTCAGGAGGTTAAGGACTTTATTGAGGGTAAGGAACCAGAAAGGAAGATTGGTTGATGAAAGCTAAAAAGAAATGGTCAAAATTAAGAAAGGCTATTAAAATTTGTAAGAGAAATGAAAATTGCAAAAAATGTGAAATAAGACATTTTTGTAGTGAGATGTCCAATTCCGCATGTATTTCAGTTTATTTTTTATGTAAAGTAGAAAACTATTTAAAAGAATTTGATAAGATATGAAAGTTCAAGATTTGAAAAAAGCAGTTAATGAGTGGCCGGACGCTTGCAATGCTTGGTCTGTGATTTGTTTAGGTGAAAGTATTGATAAGATTGTTATTAATATGAAAGAAGAAGTGGTTTATTTGTGTGAAATACAAAGTAAGCCAGGAAAGAAAACGAGGGCTAAATTTGACTAATACTAGATATGATAATTGGGCTATGTTTGTTAAGATGGAGATTAATCGAATGATGAAATGTATTTGTGTATGTGAAAGGTGGTC
>OODH01001388.1_pt1 | contig 14646 bp, 9 predicted proteins | sample 1671391 | NCBI WGS metagenome assembly OODH01 (sample SAMN06348152, study PRJEB24527) | human gut metagenome | biome: human gut; feature: ankylosing spondylitis patient; material: feces | host: Homo sapiens | place: China | collected 2015-10 | reverse complement strand
GACCCTCTGCTTGTAAGGCAGATGCTCTGAACCAGCTGAGCTAAACGCCCGATAGCCTCTTGTTTCAAAAGCGTTGCAAAGATACGGCTATTTCCGATAACTGCAAATTTTATGCACACTATTTTTTCATTTATTTTTCAATTAAGCACTTAACACACTGAAATACAGAGGATAAATTACAAATCCTGTCTTATCATTCAAGAAACAAAAAAGGGAAACTATACCTTATTATATATAGTTTCCCCTTTTTCCTTTTGAATTTATTTTATTCCTGCCCGAAACGCTTTGCCTGTTCGGCAATCAATTCCACATCATCAAAATAGTTAATCTTCATCGCCTTGCGTACTTCATCCAATGTAGCGGTTGCCGTAGCACGGGCTGTTTCGCATCCCTTACGTAACATATCGTAAATAGCCGGAATATCCTTTTCAAACTCTTTACGACGTTCGCGGATAGGCGTCAATTCTTCTTGCATAATAGCGGCAAGGAACTTCTTCACCTTCATGTCTCCCAATCCACCACGGGTGTAATGTGCCTTCAGTTCATCCAAATTAGGATAATCGGGCAAATAACGTCCAAAATGCTCAGGCTTACAAAAAGCATCCAGATAAGTGAATACTGTATTTCCTTCCAATTTACCCGGATCGGAAACTTTCAGGTGAGTAGGGTCGGTATACATGCTCTTCACTTTCTTTTCCACCTCGTCGGCTGTGTCCGACAAATAAATACAGTTACCCAATGATTTGCTCATCTTAGCCTTTCCATCCGTACCCGGCAGACGCAGACAAGCCGCATTGTCCGGCAATAGGATTTCGGGTTCTACCAACGTATCACCATAAATATGATTGAAACGACGTACAATTTCACGGGTCTGCTCAATCATCGGCTCCTGATCTTCACCCACCGGAACGGTAGTTGCTTTGAAAGCGGTAATATCAGCAGCCTGACTGATAGGATAAGTGAAGAACCCTACCGGGATGCTGGTTTCAAAATTACGCATCTGGATTTCGGTTTTCACTGTCGGGTTACGCTGCAAGCGTGACACTGTGACCAAATCCATATAATAGAAAGTCAATTCGCACAATTCGGGAATCTGAGACTGGATAAAGATGGTGGACTTCATCGGGTCCAGACCGACAGCCATATAATCAAGCGCCACCTCAATCACATTCTGACGCACCTTCTCGGGATTTTCTATATTATCGGTTAATGCCTGCGCATCGGCAATGAAAATAAAAGTCTTGTCATACAGTCCGGAATTCTGAAGTTCAACTCTGCGCTTCAACGAACCTACGTAATGACCGATATGCAATCTTCCCGTAGGACGGTCACCGGTCAGTATGATTTTTTCTTTTCCCATATCTCTTAAATATTATCTTATATTAAAAATTACGCAAAGATAGGAATATTCTGACACAAACACTTAACTTTGAACCGCTATTTCACATATAATAATTGTTTCGATGAATAAACTAAGACCGACCATTAAACTAGCTCTATTTATTTCTGTAGCAAGCCTGTTCTTTGCCGCATGTTCCGATGATGACGATAAAAGTATTCCCGTACCGGAACCTTCACGGATGATTACCGGAATTAAAGTGCATAAGATTTCGGATGTTATCACTTATCAGGGAATGATAAGCCTCACTTACGACAACAACAAACGGCTGACCCGCATTTATAGCAGTTCACCGTTAGCGGCAGTAAATTACACGTACAAAGAGAACTCTGAAGTCAGTTATACTTACTCTACGGAAAATTCTCCTTTGGTAGAAATAAGCACCTCGTTGGAAAACGGCAGAAGTTATGTATGCAAATTCTCCAACCGGGAAAATCCGGTAACCTATTCTTATGACAATGAAGGTTATCTGAAAAGCTGCAATAACAATGGAACCGTATTGGAATACAATTGGGAAAGCGGAAATCTATCTTCCATAACCACTACTCCAAGAGGAACTTACAACAGTGATTACAGAGTTTCCAATATCGCCAATGATTATAGTCTGGACTTGAACACACTGGCACAATGGATTGATGACCGCGAAAACTATACCACCGTAATGAACACTTTCGGACAGATGGCCGAAATTCTAGGGAAAAGAAGCGCCAATATTCTGGAAGACACTTATTATATATACGACTATAGTTTCCGGCAGGATGGAAGACTAAAAGATATGACCCTGATGGGCGGATCGGAAAATATAGGATATTCATTCCGCTTTTCGTATGCCGATGATACAGAAGTATCCGAATAAATATACAAAAAACAGAACATTCGGAGAGGATTTCAGACTTTTATTTTAATTTGTGTTGACAAAGATCTTGATTTATTTTGTTATCTTGGAAATAAGTCGTTACTTTGCACAAAATTTAGTAATGCTATGTATCCTACAGGAACAAAGATAATATAGACATACGAACAAATGCGTTAGTCCTCGTACGAGGATGGACGCATTTTTTTTAATATTTAGCGACATTAAAACAACTATTACAATAAAAGAAACTTTCAATGAAAAAGGATTTAAAGAAAGTCCTGGTATTGGGTTCGGGTGCACTCAAGATAGGCCAGGCAGGAGAGTTTGACTACTCAGGTTCACAAGCGCTGAAAGCATTGCGCGAAGAAGGCATTCATTCGGTGTTGGTAAATCCTAACATCGCAACTATCCAGACTTCGGAAGGCATAGCCGACAAGGTTTATTTTCTTCCTGTCACTCCCTTCTTTGTTGAAGAAATTATCAAAAAAGAACAACCGGACGGTATTTTATTGGCTTTCGGTGGACAAACTGCATTGAACTGCGGTACCGAACTTTACCTGAACGGTACACTGAAGAAATATGGTGTAGAAGTATTGGGTACTTCGGTAGAAGCCATCATGTACACTGAAGACCGTGATTTATTCGTAAAGAAGCTGGATGAAATTCCGATGAAAACCCCGAAGAGCCACGCCGTGGAAAGTATGGAAGAGGCTCTGAAAGCTGCCCGCGAAATCGGTTATCCGGTTATGGTACGCTCCGCATACGCACTAGGTGGTTTAGGCAGCGGCATCTGTCCGGATGAAGAAGCTTTCATCAAACTGGCTGAAAGTTCATTCGCATTCTCTAAACAGATCCTGGTTGAAGAGTCATTGAAAGGTTGGAAAGAAATAGAATTCGAAGTAATCCGCGATGCCAACGACCATTGTTTTACAGTGGCAAGCATGGAAAACTTCGACCCGCTGGGAATCCATACCGGTGAATCTATCGTGGTGGCCCCCACTTGCTCTCTGACAGAAGAACAAGTAACAATGTTGCAAGATTTGTCTACAAAATGTATCCGTCACTTGGGTATTGTGGGTGAATGTAATATCCAGTATGCTTTCAATGCAGAAACGAATGACTACCGTGTTATCGAAGTAAATGCACGCCTGAGCCGTTCTTCTGCCCTGGCTTCTAAAGCAACCGGATTCCCTCTGGCATTCGTTGCCGCCAAAATCGCTTTAGGCTACACACTAGACCAGATTGGCGAGATGGGTACTCCCAACTCAGCCTACGAAGCTCCCCAGTTGGATTACTTGATTTGTAAAATCCCCCGTTGGGACTTGACTAAATTCGCAGGTGTATCACGCCAGATTGGCTCCAGCATGAAGTCTGTGGGTGAAATCATGTCTATAGGCCGCTCTTTCGAAGAAATCATTCAGAAAGGTCTTCGTATGATAGGTCAGGGTATGCATGGTTTCGTAGGAAATGACCATACTAAATTTGAAAACCTGGATGAGGAACTGGCCAACCCGACAGACCTCCGTATTTTCTCCATCGCCTCGGCATTGGAAGAAGGATACAGCATTGAACGCATCCACGAACTGACCAAAATCGACCCGTGGTTCCTGGGTAAGTTGAAAAACATCGTTGACTATAAGGCCAAACTTTCGACTTATAATAAGATTGAGGATCTGCCCGAAGATGTGCTTCGCCAAGCTAAAGTATTAGGCTTCTCCGACTTCCAGATTGCACGCTTCGTATTGAAAGCCAGTGGCAATATGGAAAAGGAGAACTTGGCTGTACGCGCCCGTCGTAAAGCTTTGAATATCCTTCCGGCTGTCAAGCGTATCAATACCGTCGCATCTGAACATCCCGAATTGACCAATTACCTGTATATGACATACGCTACTACGGGTTATGACGTCAATTATTATAAAAACGAAAAATCGGTAGTTGTATTAGGTTCAGGCGCTTACCGCATCGGTTCATCCGTGGAATTCGACTGGTGCTCTGTAAATGCTATCCAAACCGCACGCAAGTTGGGTTACAAATCCATCATGATTAACTATAACCCCGAAACAGTTTCTACCGACTATGATATGTGCGACCGTCTGTATTTTGACGAACTTTCATTTGAACGTGTACTTGACGTGATTGATCTGGAGCAGCCGGGTGGTGTCATTGTATCGGTAGGTGGACAAATACCTAATAACCTGGCGATGAAGCTTCACCGTCAGTCGGTACCTGTATTGGGAACTTCTCCGCTTTCTATCGACCGTGCGGAAAACCGTCATAAATTCTCGGCCATGCTTGACCAACTGGGTATTGACCAACCGGCATGGAAAGAATTGACCAGCCTGGAAGACATGGAAGAATTTGTAAACAAAGTAGGTTACCCGGTATTGGTCCGTCCTTCCTATGTGCTCTCGGGCGCTGCCATGAACGTATGCCATAACGAAGATGAACTGAAGGAATTCTTGCAGATGGCTAAAGAAGTTTCTAAAGAATATCCGGTAGTCGTATCCCAATTCATGCAAGATACTAAAGAAATAGAATTCGACGCTGTAGCCCAAAACGGTGAAGTAGTGGAATATGCCATCTCCGAACACATTGAATATGCAGGTGTCCATTCAGGTGATGCCACATTAGTATTCCCGGCTCAGAAAATTTATTTCGAAACAGCACGCCGTATCAAGAAGATTGGTCGCCGTATCGCTAAAGAATTAAACATTTCCGGTCCGTTCAACATGCAGTTCCTGGCTAAGAACAATGAAGTGAAAGTGATTGAATGCAACCTGCGCGCATCACGTTCATTCCCGTTTGTTTCCAAAGTATTGAAACGCAACTTCATTGAAACCGCAACCCGCATCATGTTGGGTGCTCCATACAGCCAACCGGACAAGTCGGCATTCGATATTGACTGGATCGGTGTGAAAGCTTCCCAGTTCTCTTTCTCCCGTCTGCACAAGGCAGACCCTGTATTGGGCGTAGATATGTCTTCAACAGGTGAAGTGGGTTGTATCGGTGATGACTTCCATGAAGCTTTGCTGAACTCTATGATTGCTGTCGGTTTCAAGATTCCTACAAAATCTGTCATGTTCTCGTCAGGTGCCACCAAATCCAAAGTAGATTTGCTGGAAGCAAGCCGTATGCTGGCAGAAAAAGGATATGAGATCTATGCAACTGCCGGAACCGCAACTTTCTTGAATGCACACGGAGTAAATACCACACCGGTTTACTGGCCGGATGAAAAGCCCGATGCAGAAAACAATGTCATGAAGATGATTGCCGAACATAAATTCGACCTGATAGTCAACATTCCGAAAAACCATACCAAACGTGAGCTGACTAATGGTTACAAAATTCGTCGTGGAGCAATCGACCACAATATTCCTTTGATTACCAACGCCCGTTTGGCAAGTGCTTTCATTGAAGCATTCTGTGAAATGAGTGAAAAGGATATTCAGATAAAGAGCTGGCAAGATTACAAATAATCTTTCTTAGGGATATTCAAAAAGGAGCTGATTCGTTTTTCCTGAATCAGCTCCTTTTTTATCTCCTAACGGGAAAGATCATTAAAACGATAAGTAAAAGTAGCCATCGCATAACGTCCCAATCCCCAAGTCCAAGTTTCTCCCTGTCCGGTATCATTCATCCAACGATTGACAAAATCCCGTTGTTGCAGAATATCAACAACCTGAAATTTAAGCAACCCTCTTTTCCCTTTCAGAAAACTGTAAGTCAGCTCACCGTTCCAAAGCCACTGCGTCGTATTGGAGGCCTCATCCTTATATCCCCTGCGATTCATACTTCTCACAACGGTATAAAGATTCAAGTTGAGAGGTAACTTCAGTCGACACTCCGCGCCATAATAAAAATCATACGTCCTGTAATCCGAATTGTTTGTATAACTGTTATCGGCTTGCTGATAAGTGATTGCTCCATTTATCTTAAACTCATGCTCTTCCAATTTATAGGCAAACTCCACATCCTGCATCAAGGAAAGCATTTGGGAGGTGTTACGATCATTCTCATTGGCTTCTCCCATTATCTGCACATACGAAACCCTCCGGTTATAATTTGCATTGGTAGCAAGACGAGCGAAAATTTTCTTGAATAATTTATTCGTATAATATATATTCCCGCCAATGCCCCAATTACCATTTATATTCTCGGGCCGACTGGTATATACCCCACTCTTCTCATCATAGGTTCTTTTCCGGCTTATATCATTTATCGTATTATTATATCTCAAACCACAATATAACATTTCCTGCTTTTCCATATTTCCTCCTCTATAATTCACAGATATACTTTGCCCGAAAGCGGGTTTCAGCCCCGGATTCCCCATTGTTATGTTCAGAGGATTAGTATAATCGGGCACAGACAACAAATCATAAATGGAAGGCTGCCGGGTGTATCCGCTATAATACACACTCATATTATGGTTATTGCCCAAATCATAATCAAAATGCAGTTCGGGCACTATGTTCAACACGGTAATGGTCGTATCTATCTTCACTTTTCCCCTGTTGCTTTTCGTCGTAGACTTCTGAGGCGACAGCCCAAACCGGATATTCAACCTCACTTTTCTCCAATTAAGTGTGGTGCGCAGTCCGAATTCATTGGAATGAAGATCATTACGAGTATAATCACTTAAACTATCCACCCTTCCTGCCTCATAACCAGATGGAAGACTTCCCCACAAAGCATCCTCATCCAAATTGTACGTAACCGCATTATTACTCTGCCGTTGATACTCATGCCGATAATAAACCTGAAGCATTTGTTTTCCTATTGGCTCCGTATAGCTGACCTCCCCCGCCAATAATAAATTTCTGGCAGGTGACTCCCGGTATTGATTTCTATATAAAACCGAATCTGCCCCCAGGTCATTCTTCAATTGATAATAAGTAATAGACGATTGCTGATAATTACCACTCGCCTGATTACTATAATCATTTCTTAACTCTATGGAGAGTTTCCGGCCGATATCATTCAATTTATGAGTGAGCAAAAGATTATTGCCTATCATCAGATTGTTCGTCTTATTTTGAGAATTTCCCGTATTTTTATTTATCCTGAACTCAGGAGGAATCATTGCATCGTCCCTCCAAGGCTCTGAAACATAGTCCAAAGGATTGGTACTGAAAGTCGCCGAAATATTTTCTGATACCGAATTTAACCGGCTATGATTGATGTTATGCCTGAAATTAATTTCCGTCCGGTCACTCAAACTTCCCGTCAGATATATATTCTCCCAAAAAGAACGATTCCTACCCGTACTCAAGCCATTATTATAGGCATATTGGCTACCGTTAGGCAGATATTCTTCTGACTGGCTTCGCGATTCATCCGCGCTTTTATTATTATTATATGAAGCACTGACATTGAGGTTGAGTTTCTTTATTTCCGTTCCCAAGCTAAAACCAATATCCTTCATTTGAGCAGGATTATCGGCCATATCACTGATAAAATTACCATATCTGGGGAGTTTTCCTAAATCACCATACAAGGACATCCGCCATTTTCCGACAAATTTATTCAAACTCATTTTCGCTCCATACATATCCCCCGAACCTTTCAAAGCTGAAACGTCCCCCATTAATCCATCTGTCAAATCCTTCTTGGTCTTCACATCCATCACCGTTTTCTTCTTACCGTCTGACACCCCTGTCATTTGCTCTTTATCCGACTGCTGCTCGTATACCTTTACCTCTTTCAAAGCATCTACCGGCATATTGTTCAAAGCAACTTTGCTATCTGCAAAAAACTCCTTTCCATTTAATAAGATCTGAGTGATTTCCTTTCCATGAAAATTCATCTTGCCGGATTTCTCGTCTAATTCCAATCCGGGAAGCTGCCTCACCAAATCCTGCAGAACAGCTCCTTCCGATGTCTTAAAGGCTCCGGTATTATATACTAATGTATCTCCGGACATCTTCATTTTCTGCAGTTCGGCCTTTATAACCGTTTCATCCAATACAATACTGGAAGGTTTCATCATCAGAGCACCTCCATAAACTTCTTTCCGATAAGCAGGAATATTCACTTTTTTTTCAATGGTTTCATATCCTAAAAAAGAAGCCCTTATTAAATAATTACCGGGATTCATAGGGTACAAACGGAAAACACCCTTCTTATCGCTCACCGTACCTTCTATAAAACTCGTATCAGGCAAAGAATAAAGTTGGATATTTACATCCGGCAAAGGATCGGGATAAGGGCGTTCTCCCTGTTCTCTGACAGAACCCGTCAAATGATAAGCTTTTTCTTTTCTTGCTTTATCTGAATCAAGCTTTTCCTGTCCACTAACCGGGAGAACAAAAGACAATATAATAAACAACGAGAACAGTTTAGTCATCTTGAAATATCAACAGGGTCCTATTTCAATGCTTCCGCAATGGCATTCATCAGATATCCAAATTCTTCTTTCTCATACCCGATGGAAGTATAAACGGCTTCTCCTTCTTTATTGAAAAGATAGGCGCGAGGAATTGACTTTTCAGCAAATAAAGAGAACACCTCACGTTTAGGATCGGGATATAACGGGAAAGTGAATTTCTTCCGTTCATTATAAGCCCTCAACTGTTCATCCGTATGCTCACGACCAATTACTAATAATACGAAGTCCTTGTTATCTTTATATTCAGGCCACAAAGTCTTCTCTATTTCAGCCAGTTCCAGCTGACATGGCCCGCACCAAGTGGCAAATAAGCTCACCAAAACGACCTTACCTTTCAATTCAGCCGAAGAAACATCTCCATATACCGCAGATTTTAGATGAAAATCAGGTAATTTATCTCCTTTTTTCAATTCTTGAGCATTTACGGCAAATACCATGCAAAGCATCATGAACAATAATCCTAACTTTTTCATTTTCATAGTTCTCAATATTTAATTATGGAATAACAAAGACAAATATATCTGTTTTTCTTATATTTGCCGCCAGAAAATATTATTTTTTAGCCTATGATGACTTTTATTTCATGTGCCAAAACAATGACCGGACGGAGCAAAATGCAAACTCCTGTTACCAGTACACCACAATTCCAAACCGAAGCGATACAGAATGCACTTGATATGTCCCAATTCTCTGCTGAAGAACTGGAACGACTTTTACGTGTGAACAGCAAAATAGCAGCAGAGAACTATATGCGATTTCAAGATTTCTGTTCGGACTCTCCCTCGGCTTTAGCTGCCTTACTGGCTTATACCGGTATAGTATATAAACGTATCCATCCACAGGACTTTACTCCTGAAGATTTTCAATATGCACAGGATCACTTGCGGATCACTTCTTTTCTTTACGGATTACTCCGCCCGTTAGACCAGATCAAGAATTACAGAATGGAAGGAGATATCAAACTGCCCGAACGTGGAGGAATATCCATGTTTGACTATTGGAAGCCGATTCTGACCGACACCTTTATCAAAGAAATTAAAGCAAGAGGAGGAATACTAATCAATCTGGCAAGTGGGGAGATGAAAGATTTATTCGACTGGAAACGCGTGGAGCAGGAAGTACAAGTGATCACGCCGGAATTTCAGGTATGGAAAAAAGGGAAATTAACCACCGTTGTGGTTTATGCAAAAATGTGCCGTGGAGAATTGACACGCTTCATCATTAAAAACCGGATAGAGAATCCTGGGGATTTAAAAGGATTCAAATGGGAAGGATTCAGTTTTGATGCCGGACACAGCACAGATACCCACTATCTTTTTAGCCTTCTTTCATAAAAAAATATTAAATAGTCAACCTACTCAAACTTTTTATCAGCACTCATGTTATTTAGTTGAATTTGGGAAGATAAACCTAGACAATAATTAACTAATAGAAATGAGTATGAAAAAATTAATGTTTTTGCTGGCTGCGGCCAGTTTAAGTTCTGTAGCGTTTGCGCAACAGAAAAGCAATTCACAAAACGTCCTTGTAGGCGAGAGTGTAGATGTAATGGAGGTACCTGTGGATAAGTACAAGGTAGAGACCAATCACTTCTTCGATAATTGGTTCTTCTCTGTTGGTGGAGGTGCACAAGTACTGTTCGGCGATCAGTCCGATCTTGGTAAATTCAAGAAACGTATTGCTCCCGCTCTTCAAATATCAATCGGCAAATGGTTTACTCCCGGCTTAGGATTACGTTTGCAATATAGTGGTTTGCAGTCGAAGAGTTTTTCCAGTGAACCTTCCGCATATTCCAAACCTCACATGTTAAGCGAAGGATACTATCAGGATAAGTTCAACTACATGAATTTGCATGGTGACATCTTATTTAATGTCAGTAACATGATAGCCGGATATAATGAAGACCGCATATACGACTTCGTGCCATTCGTAGGTTTCGGTTTTGCCCACTCATATGATGCTCCACGTCGTAATTCACTGGCATTCAATTTCGGTATCATCAATACATTCCATCTGGCCAGTGCCTGGGACTTGAATCTGGAACTTTACGGAATGGGTACAGAAAACAAATTTGATGGAAAAACCACCAGTAAAGGCCCTGATTTTATGGCAGGTGCTACAGTGGGTATCACTTATAAATTTCCACAAAGAGGATTCAAACCTGCTCCGGATGTAGATGCTATCATGGCACTTACCTCTTCACAAATGGATGCCATCAATACCGCTTTGGCTCAACAGATAGAACAAAACCGTCAATTAAAGGCCCAACTTGCCAACCAACCCACTGAAGTGGTTACAGAACAAGTGACAGTGAACCAAATTGCTCCGGCTCCTCAATCTGTATTTTTCCAGATCGGTTCAGCGGTTCTTCCTACCAACTCTACTGTAAATTTGCAACAAATCGCAGATCTGGTAAAAGACAACCCGGGACTAAAATTGAAAGTAACCGGTTATGCTGATAGTGATACAGGTAGCGCTGCATGGAACAAGCAGTTAAGTGAAGACCGTGCCAACAACGTGGCTAATGAACTGGTTAAATTGGGTGTCAACAAAAACAATCTGATTATCAGCGGAATGGGTGGTGTCAACACCTTAACTCCTCCGGCATTCAACCGTCGTGTAATTATCGAAGCCCAATAATATACACTGATTTCTGTCAACAGAAGATAATCATGCCCGCAATTCCTTATAAAAACAGAATTGCGGGCATTTATTTTTTAGATGGAATAGCCCCACTGATCCAGTGCAAACTTCCAATTCTCTTCCACTAACCGGACCGTACGGTCGTCATACTTATACTTATTCTTCTTATATCCCTTCTTTCCGCCTATATATTGGCTGATAGCCGGAGCAGCTGCTTCGAATCCGGGAATAGAAAGAGATTTATAGATATGCTCGGTCATAGCCATTGCATCCGCTTCAAAATCCTCGAACTTCACTTCCATCAAATTTCCTTCAGGAATGAATTGTTTATCCGCCTCATATTTATGATACAGCTTGGTATAAATGGAAAGCACATTCTGTTCCAACGCCTCTGGAGAAATATCCTCCAGTTTCAACGGCTGGATTGTATTGGTGAAGAAATTCCTTGTAGATTCGAATACCGTATACGGATTACGCATCAAATAGATGAATTTGGCATTCGGAAACATCTTGACCAACTCTTTTACACGGCCTGTATGAGGCGGATTCTTACTTAAGAATTGTGTTCCGCCTGTATTCCAAAGAGAAATTTTAATAAGTTTGGTGAATATATCCTCAAACACTTTCAATTCCTCATCACTGATATCATTGAATAACAAATATTTATCAGCATATTCCTGCTGGTACTTAGGCAGGAACCAAAAGTTATAATAGGTATAGGGCATCATATTGGCCAATGCAAACTCTTCCTCCTGAGGCAAGTCTACAGCCAGTTCCATATTATCCGTCGGACGCTTGTCGGGCATCAGCCAACTCATATTCTTCTTGAAAAAAGGCTGTCCCCACATCATCAGGTGAGGAAACACCGTCTGATAAGTAGTATTATATCCGAAATGTTTGTCACAAGAGAACACATTATGCATAAAGGTAGTCCCGCTGCGCCAATGTCCGAGAATGAACACCGGGTCCATCTCCAACGGCTTGTCCGCAATCTTACGGTAACGCGCATCTTCGAAGGGTTGCAACAGGCTGAGCAGGCGACAAACGGATTTAGTCAGAAAATATTTATTACGAAATCCTTTGTCGATCGTTTTATTGGCTGTCACAGCCTTGAACGTTTTCCAGTCAGCACCCACTAAAGTATTGATCGGTAGTTTGTCAAATTCCAGTAATCCCATACCTTATTTATTTTCTGTTATACACTTGACGGAAACTCCTTGCCGTTCGAGCTCTTTACAAACGGAACGGATAGCTTCGTAGTGCTCAGGGCCGACACCCAATTCCGGAAGATTCAGTACAGCCAACGCGTCTTCCGTCACCATGTCGCGAGCATCTACCCGGTCGATAATCATACCGACAGCCGACGTATTATTCGTGATCGGGTCGATCAGGATAAAGGCGCCTGTCTGTTTGTTCTTCTGATACGGATCGAAGAACAGTTCCTTTCCGGTCGTGAAGACGACACGAGCGATCTCATTCAGCTTCATCGGCAAATCGTCAGTTGTCAGTTTTCCATTGTCAACCGACAACTGTTCCATCGTATTGACATTCACTTTATAACGGATGCTGTCCACACGGGCGCGTGTAAGATTGGTCGTATGCTTGATATAGAACTGCTTGCTTGCGTCCATCGGTTCTTCGTCCATCCACACCAGCATGGCCTCGAAGTTACGGTCCGCTATCGGCAGGTTATCCGGATGGACGAGCATCTCACCGCGTGAAACATCAATCTCGTCTTCCAGCGTGATGGTGACGCACTGGGGAGGGAATGCATAATCCAGCTCTCCGTCGTATGTCACGATACTTTTCACTTTGGATGTTTTCCCGGAAGGTAGAGCCATCACCGTATCGCCTTTACGAACGATACCGCTGGCCACTTTCCCACAGAAACCGCGGAAGTCCAGATTCGGACGCAATACATATTGCACCGGATAGCGGAAATCCTCAAAGTTGCGATCCTGGTCGATAGGAACCGTTTCGAGGAAGTCCAGCAACGACGGCCCTTCGTACCAAGGCGTACGGTCGCTCTTCTCCACCACATTGTCGCCATCCAGAGCGGACAGCGGGATGCAGGTGATATCCGGGATATTCAACGGAGCGACAAACTCCTTATAGTCGGAAACGATCTTGTCGAAAATATTCTTGTCGAAATCAACCAGGTCCATCTTGTTGACCGCCAGCACCACATGCTTGATACCTAAGAGCGAAACCAGATAGGTATGGCGGCGCGTCTGCGTAATCACTCCCGTGCGGGCATCCACCAGGATGATGGCAAGGTTGGCAGTCGAACCGCCGGTGATCATATTGCGGGTGTACTGTTCGTGTCCCGGAGTGTCGGCAATGATGAACTTACGGTTATTCGTACTGAAATAGCGGTAAGCCACATCGATGGTGATCCCTTGTTCGCGTTCGGCTTTCAGGCCGTCCAGCAACAGAGCGTAGTCGATATGGTCGCCGGCATTCCCCATGCGCTTGCTGTCGCGTTCGAGGGCATCCAGCTGGTCTTCGTATAACTTTTTGCTGTCAAACAACAAACGACCGATCAGCGTCGATTTGCCATCATCCACCGATCCGGCAGTCAGAAAGCGAAGCAAATCCTTTTGTTCATCTCTGTCGAGGTATTCTTTTATATTTAATGTTGCCATATATTTTAAGTTGAAAGGTGAAAGATGAAAGATGAAAGGTGAAAGTTGAAAATAGTGACGCGAAGCCACTTTCAACTTTCAACTCTCCACTTTCAACTAATTAAAAATATCCTTCTCTCTTTTTCTGTTCCATGCTTGCATCCTGGTCGAAGTCGATCACGCGTGTCGTGCGTTCGCTCTTGGTCGTCGTCATCATCTCTTCGACGATCTTTTCAATCGTGTCGGCATTGCTTTCCACAGCCCCGGTCAACGGCCAGCAGCCTAAGGTACGGAAGCGTACCATGCGCATCTTGATTTGATCGCGGTACTGTTCCGGCAGACGGTCGTCGTCTGCCATGATCAGGTTGCCGTCGATCTCTACGCACGGGCGTTCCTTGGCAAAGTACAACGGTACGATCGGAATATTCTCCAGGCGGATATACTGCCAGATATCCAACTCCGTCCAGTTGGACAGCGGGAACACACGGATGCTCTCCCCTTTATGGACACGGGCGTTGTAGATGTCCCACAACTCCGGACGCTGGTTCTTCGGGTCCCACTGGTGGAACTTGTCGCGGAACGAATAGATACGTTCTTTCGCCCGGCTCTTCTCTTCATCGCGACGGGCGCCTCCGAAAGCGGCATCGAACTTATATTTATCGAGCGCATGCAGCAACGCCTGCGTCTTCATCAGGTCCGTATGCACCTTGCTTCCGTGCGTGAAAGGCCCTACACC